>Ga0228653_1000315_pt1 | contig 16428 bp, 15 predicted proteins | sample 65DmetaG_FD_182745 | JGI IMG/M metagenome (GOLD analysis project Ga0228653, IMG submission 182745) | Seawater microbial communities from Monterey Bay, California, United States - 65D | ecosystem: Environmental > Aquatic > Marine > Coastal | place: USA: California | collected 2016-11-02
CTTATGATGTTACAGGCACTGCCAATAACACAGCCCTTTTTATTCGTCTTAAAGGAAATTCTAGCGGAGATGCAACTGGCGATGTTGTCTACATCCGTAACGTACAAATTACCCAAACTACGGCACACGGCTTTGTGGAGACTTGGTATGACCAGTCAGGCAACGGCAATGATGCAACTCAAGGGACAGCAGGAAGTCAGCCTAAGATTGTTGATGCTGGTGTGCTTGTGAGTGGTGGGATTGAGTTTGATGGTGTGGATGATAGATTATTTGGCTCACACTTACTTAATACGGATGATGTGCTTTATGCGGCGGTGGTTGCAAAAAATAAAGACCTTACCGCAAGAGGATTATATGTAGGCGATGTGTTTTACAACACTTTTACGGACAATGGCGGTTTCGCTATAGAAGCGAATACATTTGGCCGAACTGGAAACATTGCTGGATGGCTGGATGACAGAGGCGTAAACGATGCCGTTCAAGACGGACTTTCCTCTTTGACGCAAAATCAAGTGCATTTACTTTCCTTCGACCTTTCAAATGGTTCGTCAAAGTTTCACTTGGATGGTTCGCTTGTTAATACTTTTTCTACCAGTATGAACAGCGAGGACGGTGGAGCAGCACTGAACATTGGCAACAATGCTTCTGGAGTTTCACCATTAGATGGTTCAATTAAGGAAATTATCATCTACAACTCCGACCAGTCGGCCAACCGTGCAGCCATCGAGGACAACATTAACGCTCACTATAACATCTACCCATAATGAATATGTATCTACTATACCCAACCGAACAAGACGCATGGAATCGCTCCGAAGAGGAGGGGATTGCAATGGGCTTAGCCTACCACACTGAGGGGCAAGGCTCACGCTACGTGTCCTCCCCAAAGGAGACCATTGACGGCCTCTGGGCATTGGACGTAACTGGATACGATCTGGACGAGCTTGAGGAATCGACTGTAACTCTTGATGTAACTTTCCCACAACCAACCGAAGACCTAATGTAACATGGAAGAAGTAATCACAAAATCACTCGTAGGCACAGGGGGCTTCTTCGCCACCTTGAGCCTCGCTCCAATTAGTGAGGTTGTTAGCCTGCTAGTTGGTGTCGCCACTCTTGTTTACATGGTTGTCTCGATCATCAAGATTACAAAAGGACTTATCAAATAATGACACCAGAACTAATAGCAATGCTAGGCGGAGGACTTAGTGGTTTCGTAATGAAACTAATCGGCGCACAGATGGAGAACCAGGCTCGTGCGTTTGACCGTATGCTCCAATCACAAGGGGTGGCGGATGAGAGTGCGGATCGTGCGTCTGCTCGTGGGGGCGTATGGGTTCGTCGTGGCCTCGTAGCAATCACGTTCTTTGCGATTGTAGTAGCCCCATTTATCGTCGCATTTACGGACATAGGGGTTAGTATGGCTAGAGAGACAAACGGCTTTCTAGGGCTATTCAAGGGCGTTAAATGGGACACTGTGCAGGGGTTTGTAATCCTCCCTGAAGTTCGCCAAACCGCCATAGCTATCGTAGGCTTTTATTTTGGATCATCACAAATCAAATAACATAATTATGTATACAAGAAAACCAGCAAATGCAGGCAAGGGTTCATGCGGAGAGCGTGGAGGTTGTGGCTGCGGAAAGAAGAAATAATGCCTGACAAATCAAAGATGAAGTGCAACGTACCACGCCGTGAAGTACAGGGTGGTAAGAAGTTCGTCGTGAAGGCTTGCCAGGGTGGCAAGGAAAAGATCGTCAGATTCGGGGATGCTAATATGACGATCAAAAAAGATCAGCCAAAGCGTAAGAAAAGCTACTGCGCTCGTAGCGGTGGCATCAAAGGTAAGAGCAATAAACTATCTGCTAACTACTGGAGCCGCAAGGCCTGGAAGTGCTAATCAATAACCAAAGAATACATTGTCACGCTACACTACATACGGACCTAATGATGACCCTATCCAAGAAGACCTGGACGTAGGGTTTATTGGTTTTAACTCCTACGCTAGACCCGACCAGCTTCCAGCTGGTATGCTTGCTAACAGCTCTAATGGTAGACTGGGCAAGAATGGAGAGTGGCAGGTCCGTCCAGGTATTGGTTTCATCAAGGCACCATTTGCTTCTGGTGACGATGTACTGCGTCTACCTACTACAGCAGAGAGCACTGCTATTCCTCCTGTAGTTGGACTGCTGCCTACTACTATTCGGTCAGCATCCTTGGTTAATGGTAAAGTCCTAATTGTTATTGATGACCCAGCCGTAGAGCCTGGTCACGTATTTGTTGCAGGTGACGAGATCTACGTAGAGAACCTAGTAAGTACTACAACGGACCCCAATGGTCTTCATACTCTTACCTTAGTTACAGACAACGTAGGCACAAAGACCCTTACGTACGATTTAACGGGTGCTAACGAGCCTTACAGCACTCCCCTTAACTTACCCTTTGCTTTGGACGACGGAGGCTCTGAGCCGCAGCTGACGGTGCTTACTGCATCTTCTGTCATTGGATACAATATGATCCTGGACCAGGGTGCCGTTTCACAGGTGTACGCAAGTGCAACCTTTAGTGATCCGAATCAAGATAACAATCAGTTTATTGTACTGGCCTCCAATGTAAGCGCAGTAGCTACGGACCTCCAGGATACGTCTACTAGCATTACGATGGCTTACCCCCTTGGGGAAAACGTACCGCCTGCCAGCAGTATGCTACAGGCCTTTAACAGGCTGTTCATCTTTCGAGACGGGCAGACTGCACTAAAAAATGACAAGTTCTTCAGCCCTATTGCTATTGCATCAGCAAGTACACCAGCTGCTTCTAATGTAGTTACAGTTAATACCTCGGCTGACCACGGGCTAGTTATCGGGGACGCAATTACAATTGCGGGGCTTACTGGATTTCCTACAGGGGAAGATCCAAATGGAGGCTGGGTGATTAACACTGTACCTAGCAGTACTTCCTTTACCTATGACCTGCCAGTTGCTTTTCAAGCAGCCGCTACCTATACAGTGGACGCTACCTCTACTATATCGCCAGGGTTTAAACTGGTTGCCAGTGGAGAATACAGTCAGCCTAAGCAGCTTGCTCCTTCTTCTGTAAGCATTACGGACGGCAAGGCTGTTGCTACATTTAATTCAGTAGCGGCTATGAACGGATTGAAGGTCGGGGACATTTTTGAAATCGAGGACAGTGGTAATAGCCTTCTTGTGGTCGGGACTGATTATGTTGTTGCAGAACGAGACGACAGCGTACCTTCCATTTCTTTCTATGTGCAAAGTCCAGACGAAGCAAATAGAACTGGAGTTATATTTCAGCAGCACGTTTCGGTAGGCCTTGGGTTTACTCATATGCCTGCACCTGAATACGCAACCTATCACCAGCGCAGGCTGGTAATGCCCTTCAAGTACAGCGTAGACGACACAGAAGATTCCTTTACTTATCGTGCTATCTTGGACGAGGTTATTGTCTCTGATATCTTGGACTCCGACACCTATGATCAGGTCTATGCGCAGTACCGATTTAATGCAGGTACAGCGGACTTTAATGTAGGTCTGCACTCTTTCTCAGATGACAAGCTTCTGGTGTTTAATCGCAACAGTATTCATTTAGTCAGTGGAGCAGGACTAGATGCAACGGTGCAGTTAATTACCAATGAAGTAGGTTGCGTTGCACGCAACAGCATTATCCAGGTAGGCAACAATGTACTATTCCTGTCTGACAATGGAGTATACGGTGCTAATTTCCAGGACCTGTACAATCTTCGTGGCAATGAAGTGCCACTAAGTTCCCCGATTGATCCCGTTATTAAGCGTATTAACCGTGCAGTATGGGACAAGAGCGTAGGGGTGTACTTCGATAACAGATATTACCTAGCGGTTCCCCTTGACGGAAGTCAGGTCAATAATGCTATTTTGATATTTAACTTTATCAATAAGCAGTGGGAAAGCATTGACACTACAGAAGACGTAAACTGGAACATCGCTAACTTAATTGTAGCAGGTAAGAAGGCTGACCGTGCAGTATATGCAGTGAACACACTTGGCGGCCTGCACAAGCTAGATGCCCGTGTAGACGCAGTAGACCTGCTTGCTACTGAAATCCCCGTCGAAGGGCAGGAGGAAACCGTAGCTCACGATATACCTGCTTCTGTCACTACAAGGCAGTTCACCCTAGGTACTATTGACCGCAAGCGTTGGAACAACTTTGAGTTGCACGTGCAGTCATCCCCTGATAATGCCTCTGACTTAAGCATTAGCGCAGAGCTTGAAAACATTGACAGCACCGTAGATCTTGGTACATTAAGAGCTTGTAACTCAGGTAATACCCTAGCACCTGACGAGGATGTATCAATCCGTGGTAGAATAGGTAACAAACGAGCATACGGAATGCAAGTAACCCTTAGCAATACAGTTGGCCGACCTCGCTTCCGAGCGATCAAAGTCGCTGGAGCAGAAGCATTTAGATCAACAAATAAAGCAATATAAGATATGGCTACAATTACAATTACTCCTGGCAACTCATTTACCGCTACTGAAACGGTAACATCTACTAAACTCAATGACCTTGGCTCGCCTACGGCGGCCTTGACTGCTGCCTCTATTGGCACTGCTGACATTGCTGACGATGCAATCACTCCAGCTTTGATTGCTGATAATGCAGTTACTACACCTGCTATCCTAGATGCCAACGTAACATTTGCCAAACTTACGGATGTTATCGACGATGACACAATGGCTACCGCTACTGATACTACCTTGGCGACCTCGGAAAGCATTAAGGCTTATGTGGATTCTTCAGCTCAGACATTTGTCCCTGCATCATATGCAGGCGAAGAAAGTGTAACGCTCCCGAATGGTTTGATTATGAAATTTGGGACTGTAACTTCTAATGGTGGTGTTCAATCCTTTACATTTGCAACAGCATTTCCAACTGCTTGTTTAAATCTACAAGGGCAACGAAGTGGTGCTTCAGACGATACTGCTAACTTATCATACACTGCCTTGAGTTCTACTGGCTGGACAATGAACCCTATTAGTGCAGCAACATATAGCTGGACAGCCTTCGGATACTAATGAACCCTCTCCTGCAATCAGCTTAACAATTTAAATTATGTCTATTATAAATAAAGGAACAGCGTTCTCCAACGGAGAGCAACTTACGGCGGACAAGCTTAACGACTTAGTTGATCTAGCTACCTTTGATCAGTCAGCGACTGACAGTGCCTCGACTACAGTGAATACCTCTGGTCAGATTGTAGTGGCTGACGGTGGTGTAAGCACAGCTAAGATTGCTGCGGATGCTGTGACTACAGCAAAGATCCTAGACGCTAATGTCACAAAGGCGAAGATCGAAGACGTAGCTGACTACAAGGTTCTCGGCAACGTAAGCGGTGCTGCCGCTGCACCAGCAGAGGTAGCCATCTTAGACGAAGATGATATGGTATCCAACTCGGATACGGCACTTGCTACTCAGCAAAGTATTAAGACGTATGTAGATGCTACCGCAGGAGGTTTCACACCAAGCACCTATGCAGGTGAAGAAAGTGTAACGCTTCCTAATGGTTTAATTATGAAGTTTGGTTCTAAATCAGTTGCTGGGGATAGTTCTGCTGCTGTTAGTTTTGCTACAGCGTTTTCTACTGCAATTGTACAAGTTCAACTGACAATTAAAACAAGCATTCCATTAAATAGCGATGCTGGTCTATCCGCTACATCTCAGACGGTTAATGGTTTTACTATACAAAATGGAGCCTCTGGAACGGAAACAGTTTCTTGGATGGCAATCGGATACTAATGAACCCTCTCCTGCAATCAGTGCAACTAGCGTTGCAAAACGCTACTCAAAAGGAAGCCCTTGTTTTCATCGACAAGGTAGTGGACTTCTGTATTGAAAAGGAGAACGGCAAGGTACTGGACGGTTGGCCTCGTGACTTAATGCAACTCCTTGTGGCCTATCATATGGCCAAGGATACCTTCATTGTAGAGCAGGACGAAGAGGGAAATATTCTAGGGGTCTTTATGTGGTATAATTGCGACGAGGATGACGACTGGTTCTTTGTTAAGAACTGGGAAGCTGACAAGCCAGATGGCAATGCCATCTTTATGGCCTTTTTATTCGCAACGGACAATCAAACTTTCAAACAAATGACACATAACTTCATCATCAAATGCCCTGAGGTTATGCAAAAGAAACTACTGGGCATACGATACAGGCAAGGTGCTCCCACTAGAGTGGTATACAGCACTGCATTATTCAATAAAATCTTAGGAATATAATATTATGGGAGGCGGAAAAGGAGGATCAAAAGCACCACCACCAATTGACCCTGGAAAGTCAATGGGTGAATACTTATTTGGTAAGGGCTTTAGTAGCCAATACCAAGGCATCACGGACCCTAGATTACAGGAGCGATTGATCGGTGCAGAGCGGACGTACCGCCCGCAGTATACTGCCTTAGAGCTAGCTGACATCGGCGTAATGGCCCGTGGCATTGAGCCTGGTGAACCGAACCCTGAGTACGCACGTTTACAGGCAGAGCTTGCTGGCTTACAAGCTGGTCAAGAAGTCCAAGGGGCACGTACAAAAGCGGACATTGAAGCTGAAGCTTTAAAACTTTACCCTAACAGGCGTGCGAAACTGTCAGGCCGTCAAAGCCAAAGCTCAAGACAAAATAGAACAAGATACAATAAAGGACAAGCAGCAAAGCGTGCCGCTTTTATAAAAGCCATTGGAGATCCAGGTCAAGATCGTGCTGCACGTATAGCACAGATCGAGACACAGATGCAGGGTATGTCTCCGACCCTTGATGCTACCCCAGGTTTGTTTGACCTCCTTGAGGAGCAGTCAACCCGTGCAGGAGCACTGCAACGCAAAGAATTAGAACTACAGCGTGCCTCAGATGTAGGAGCACTGCAGGAGTACGCACCTAAAGTTGTAGAGGCTTACCGTGCTGCTGACCCCTACAGCACAGGGTTGGCCGAGCAGCAGACTGCTATGGCTGAAGACCTTTACCAGCGTGCCCAGGGCTTAACCCCTGAGCAACAACGCTTAGTAGATCAACAAGCACTAGGAATGGCACAACGTCAGGGCCGTGTAACGGACCAGAGTGCAGTTGCTGGGCAACTACTAGGGCGTGAGCAGTACCTATCTGGCCTCCGTGGTCAGGCAGCAGGTATGGGACAACAAGCTTTCGGTATGAACCGTCAGCTAGCAGGTGACGTAGGCATGACCATCCTAGGTCGTCCTTCAGCAGCTATTGGTCTTGGTGGTCAGATGCTAGGACAGGCACAGCAGGGCGCAGCAGGCCCTATGGGGCCTCAGTTGTTCGACCCTAATGTAGGTATCAATATGGCCTTGCAACAGCGAGGACAGGACGTTACGTTCCAAGGAATGCAGGCTCAGGCTAAGGCAGCTGGGCAGGCAGGAATGATGAGTGGAATCGGTTCAATTGCAGGTGGATTCTTAAGCAAATAGGAGGATAATATATTATGGCATTTCAAGCAGGAACACAGATTCGCCCAGAGCTGGGCAACGCAGACTACAGCGGCTTTGCAAACGCCGCTAATATACGAGCGCAGGCAATGGCTGACTTTGGTTCAAAGATCGGTGAAGGCATCGAAAAGTACAAGAAGAACAAGGAGGTCACTGCAGTTACTCTGGCTTCTATCGAAGGTACGCTTGCTCAAAACCCAGACCTTATTACTTCAGGTAAAGCACAGGGGGGTAAGATCGGAGGCCTATTTAATAAATTAGAAGAAGATGGTGTCCTAAATAAAAGCGAAGCACTTATGCTAAGGGGGTTTCTGGATGCTTCGATTGAAAGTAAACTGGCAGAGCAAGCAGCAGTTGATGCGCAACTTGAACGTGAATACCTTATTGCACGTACTGAAGCGTCTCGCAGATCAAATCGTCCACAAGCACCAACTCCAATTTCTGCAGTTGCACTTGCTGGGATTACCGATGCAATGACAGAAGCTGATATTGATTTTGATCCATCAACTGGTCAGTTCTTCAAGAAGGACTACGGCAGTCGGCTTAATCCCTTTGATACCACTCGAGTACCCGTTGACTTACCAGTGAAAGGATCTGAAGAATACCGTGAAATATACAGTGACCCTGGTGTTATTACGTTTGATCCAAATAAGTATAAGCTTTTATCAACTCAGTAAAATAAAATAATATGGCTGTATCTTCTGTTCTCGGGCCTGATGGAAAAACTTATACTCTTGAGCATCCAGATGGTGCATCGCAAGAAGACATCTTTAAGTTTGTTCACCAATCTACTCAGGTTAAACCTGAACCTGCAAAGCCTGGAGTTGTAGGCAATGTTGTTAGGGGTATACCTGCTGGTGCAGCTGCCGCTGGTTATGATGTCTTGGGGGCCATTGGTACAATGGCTTATGAGGGACTTGGTAAATATGCCAAGAGGGGAGCAGACCCTGAGTACGTAGAAAAGATTGATCAAGCTGTCAGGGGTGCACAGGAAAAAGTAGCTGAATATACTTTTGATATTGGTGCTACGGCAGGTAAAGCATTCGGCGTAGACGAAGGACGATTCAGTGCAGACGTTGGCCGTGGACTTGGTCAGCTTCCACTTATGGTTGTTACGGCGGGTATGGCTTCTGTACCAATGTCATTCGCTGAGGTTATTAAAGACGCAGAGCAGTCCCTGGGTGTTAAGTACTACGAAATGCCTGAAGAGGAAAAGGCTAAGGTTGCAGCAACTGGTGCTGCCTATGCTGCTTTTTCCTTAGCTGCAGATCGGATCGGCCTAAAGTATATGGGCCTCAGTAAACTAGACAAATTCTTTGATGGTTCTGAAACCGTTAAGGGTAGTGTAGTTAAAGATGTCCTGACAGGTGCACTAGGTGAAGGCCTAACTGAAACATCTCAGGCGGTAGTAAAAGATCAACTGGCTAGGGTCTATGATGATGACCGAGAGTACAACTTAGACAGCATAAAGGAATACCTGTATGAAGGTGCAGTTGGTGCTACAGTAGGTGGCATTGCTAGTACAGGCACAACAACCTTAAAGCAATTCAGTGGAAAACCTGGAACGGAAACTACAGGTACCAAAAAAGAAGACCTCAAGAAACCAGTAAAGGATCGTCCAGCATTAGAGATCCCTCGAAATATTGAGGTTGAATACAAGGAACTTGATGGGCAGGTACGCATTGTGCCTATCGCTGTAGGCAAAGACGAAGACGTTATTGCTGTAGCTGAAGAAGCCTTGCGTGGCCGCTATGACGAGAAGTACGGGATTACCGTTACAGAAACTACTGCACCTCAACCAATAGAAGTAGTTACACCAGAGGTAGAGCCTGACGTTACTACAGAAGAGGTACCAGTGCAGCCTGAGGCTGCTGTAGAGCCAGTTGTAGAGCCAGTTGTAGAGCCTACACCAGAGGCAATAGAAGACGATGCATTTCCTGATTTACCTGAGCAGTCAGCAAGGACTCAACTTGAGTTTGATCCTTTTGCGGATCCAGAACCAGAGCAGGCACCAGTAGAGGCACCAGTGAAGCGTAGCTTCAGCCTTCCTCAGAATTTAAAGAAGGGTAAACCTGGTTATCGACAAACTCAAGGTATCACCTTTGCCTCTGACTTGGAGCGTGCAGCATACAGCGCTACTACTTCAACCCGTAGCGAACCAGGCAAGCGCAAGCGTGAAAGCTACCGCAAGATATTGCAGGATGCTGGTTACTCTACTACAGAGATTAACGAAATGGGCCGTGAAGTACGGTCGCAGATGCGTGACCAATATGACGGTCCAGGCTCTGAGTTATCTGTTGCCTTGCCGCAAGACGTAGTAGCCGAGGCGGCACCTGTACCTGGGCCTGTATCTACCGAGGCAGCTATAGGAAGAATCGAGCTTGAAAAACTTGCACCTCAAGCTAATGAGGATTTCTTTCAATTTTGGGCTAGGGCTTTGGACAGCACTGGAACTCGATTCAAGGCTTCATCTAAAAACTATGGAAGGGTAGCTAAGAATGCTGTGTTCGACACACTTAAATTTTTTAAAGAAAACCCAAAGTTTGCTACTTACTATGAAACAGACACCAAGCTGACTAGACAGTATGTTGAAAGTGCAGTTGGGCCTATTACGGATTCAGAGTTTAACTTGTTTAGAATCCTCGCTGGCCTAACCAGCCCGAGTACTAAACTCCCAGACAATATCATAGATACCCTCCGTGTCTTTAAGTTATATAAAGATCAAGGAAACTTCAATTTCATTGTACCAAGCAAGAGTGAAAAAGGAGCACGTACATACGATAAAGTAAAGACGGGGTTTTTATTTAGATCTACCACTGGGGCAACAAAGGCTACATCGATTTTAGCTATTCAAAAGAAGATAGACGAGGTCGGACTTGATGCCACTGTGAAATATCTTTTAGAGCCTGTCACGATGAAAGAGCTTGTTGCTTCTAAGCGCAGCTTAGGGTATAAGGATGTAGGAAAAAAGTCAGAAGTTAAACAAGTCGTCAAGCAGGCTACAGGGCAAGATACGTTAATCCCTAGGATGTTTATGTTTGGCCCTAAGGTTGGAGCCTATGCTATGAACACCTTAGGTAATGTAGAGTATACTACTACAGATATATGGGAATCTAGGTTTATCAGGTCTTACTTTAGTGGTATGCTAGAGTCTGGTACTGGCCTGCCTGAAAATGTAGACGAGCAAAAAATCTTCCAAGAGTTTTCTTCTGCGTTTAATAAAGAGTTTCAAAAACAAACAGGGGAAAAATTAGAACCTGCAAGCTTGCAAGCGGTTAGATGGTTCTACATACTTAATGCTTTTAACAGGATAGGATATCAATATGCAAAAACAGACGACACCATCTCAGGATACACAGCAAAAGCTGCCCAAGAACTTTATGGAATTGATCCAACAAGTGGGGGACAAAGCACTGGCGCAGACACAAGCCCAGTACCAGCAGGAAACCGCCTCTTCGGTCAGCCCCTCCAGGATTCTACGTCGGTATCGGAACGATACCAAAGGTCTAAAGGAATACGTGGACAAGAACCTAGACCAGTTGTTGAGCTAGACGAGGAGCGTGCTGCGGTTATAGGCAAGGCCTATGACAAGATGAAGCACGACCCAACGAACCCAGAGGTTGTTCGTGCATACGACGCATTGGTTAAAGAAACAATCGACCAATACGACGCTATCCTGGAAGACGGATACGCTATGGAGTTGAGTGAAGTTGAATACAACAGCTCCCAAGATATGATCGACGATGTACGCAACCGAAAGGTTATGCGTGTATTCTCAACTGAAGATGGATTTGGCACTAAGGGTATTAGCGCAAAAGAAAGACGTGAAAATCCTATGCTTGCAGAAACTAGCCGCACCGACAAGAACGGCAAACCTTTGTTGGTAAATGACATCTTTAGATTTGTTCACGACTTTTTTGGTCACGGAAAACTTGGCAATGGATTTGGTCCAATAGGTGAAGAAAATGCTTGGAACGTGCATTCACTTATGTTTTCTCCGTTGGCCCGAAGGGCCTTGACTACAGAGACTCGTGGTCAAAACTCTTGGGTAAACTTCTCTGGTGTAAACGACAAGGCTTTTGAGGTGCGTGATCAAGCAAGAAAGGCCCGTGCAGATGGAAACATAAAAGAAGCAAAGCGTTTATCTAAGCTGGCTTACGGCAAGATGAAGTTCGCTGATCAAAAGATCGGCTTACTTCCATCTGAGTTTTCTGAATCGACTTATCAAGAAGAAGTAACAGCCGAGGCGGCACAGCCCGAGGTAGAGGACCGTGGTCCTCAGGATACATTTGCTAACGGGGGCCAGGTTATGGACTTCGTTGAGAGTACCTTTGATGCAGTAGCTGAGAAGGTAGGCGTAGCCATCCGTCCAGCGATGGGTGTAAACTACACTGCACGTTACAATGCTACACAGCAGGTCATTGAGTACAACCCGATGGCATTGCTTAACCGTAGCAAGAGCGGAGTCAAGGCAGCTATGCGTGAAGAGATCATTCACGCTTCTATGCATCAGGTCCTAATGCAGAAGGCCACCAAGGGTGGCAAGAAGGTAGACCCTGGTAAAGTCTGGGTAAACTTCTTTGATGAATTTGCTAAGACCCTTACAGCTCAAGAGCGTGTAGACATCGGCGATGTATACCAGTCCCTTACTACGTATAGCGCACTAGGTGCAGAGTACAGCCGTGCAGTAGTACAGAACTTATTGTACGGAGAGTTCTCCGAGCAGTACGTTATGCAAAGCAAGGGAGGTCCAGCTTGGAATCGCATTGTTGATTTGCTACGTTCAGTACAGGCTTATATGGCTAAGGTCCTTGGACCTATGCGTAAGACTAACCCAGAGGCCGCACAAGTTATTGTTGATTCAGTAGAGCTGCTGAAAGCAGCTGACCCTGATGCACGACCCAAGAACCAGCAGGTAGTAGCCGAGGCTTACGATGCAGTAGATAACAACACAGCCAAAGAGAACGCAGAGGGAGACGGAGCACCGAAGGACGCATCTCAGCGAGTGCGTGAAGAACGCAAGTGGTGGGACGGAAACATAAGATCTAAATTGTCAAAGGGCTTGACCCCTATAATCACTCGGTTACGAAGGATCAATCCGCAGTTTGCTTTACTATTTCAGAGACTTGAAAATAAAATCCGTGAGCGCAATCTAACATACAAGAAACAAGCTCAACCGTTTTTTAATAAGTTAAATAGTTTAAACAGCGAGGATTTTAACGAGCTGAAACAACTATTATCCTTTAGCCCTACTCCAGACGAGGCAAACCTACCAGAGAACAGAGCTACAATCCAGCGTAGGGATGCGCTACTGCATAAAAATGGTTTGCTTAATATGTATCGCTTAGATGTTCAGCCGATCCTGGAGGAGATATATGCGCAGTACAGTGAACTCGGTATGCCGATTGGTTACCTGGAGGATTACTTCCCTCGTGTAGTCAAAGATCTTGAGGGCCTAATTAAATCCTACGGGTACGAAACTAAAAGGACTTTTGGCAATCTCGTACGGGATGAAAATGCACGACGCAAAGAAAAAGGGCTACCTGAAATGGAATCCTCGGAGCGTGCAAGATTCTTCCAGGACTTCTTGCAGAATAAGTTTAGCTTCGGTCCTAAAGGCGTTCGACCTCCAGGCAATGTTAAACTTCGTGAAATCCAAACGATCCCGCCTAGCAAACTTAAGTTCTACGAGGATCCAAGCATTGCTTTCGGTAGCTACACGACTAGCATGGTGTCTGCTATCGAGGCTTATAAAGTTCTGGGGGCAACTAACCAGAAGGGCAACAAGGGAGAAACGGGAGAGCTTGGTCAATTAACAGAGCAATTATTCCAAGAGGGCAAGATTGATGAGCAAGATGCCAGCGAATTAAAATCTATTGCAGAGTTAGCTACGCTCCAAGCCAGCCAAGAACTGGTTCCCTTGCGTGAGCTTGGAAGCGCAACTTATATAGCGACTTTGATTGACGTGGGCACAGTGCTAGTTCAGTTCCTTGATTTAGCTAAGGTCTTGGTGCTTCGTGGTCCTTCTGCTACAGTAAAAGGTATTTACAGAACTGTAACGGGTAACCGTACCTTTGATATTGAAAGAGATTTTTCAATCCTGAAAAAACAAATCATGGCGGAGTTCGATCAAGAAAGCGGCACTCAAAAGGTTTTGAACCTTGGGTTGCGCTATATAGTTCCCTTCCAACAGATGGACGTAGCTATGAAGCACGCCAGTGTAGAGGCGGCGTTTGAAGACTACTTGAAGAAAGCCAATTCTCCAGTGGGTTCTAAAAAATATCAGCAGTTGATGACTGAGCTGACAATAAGGGTAGGACCAGAGGCCGCCTTCAAGGCCGTGCAAGGGTTCAGGAAAGATACATTTGACCCCAAAAGTTCCGAGGTTAAAGAAGCCTTAATGATGGAATTGTTTGACAGGCAGCCCATTACCTACTTGCAAATCCCAGAAACGCACAGGAGGAGTCCTAATGCTCGTTTACTTTACAAGCTCAAGACATTCATGCTACTTGATATTAATTTTAATAGGCAGCTCGCATTGAATGATTTAATGGGACCAGGTAAAACTGTTGAGCAGCGTTATAAAGGTTTGAAGATGCTGGTTGCAATGATGGCGGCTCTTACCGCTATCGGTGTACCCAAGGATCTACTACTTGATTTCATACGTGGTAAGGACACGTACCTATCTGATCACGTTATAAATAATATGCTCCAAGTCTTTGGACTGAGTAGGTACGGGGTCGGCACTATCTTTAAAGACGGACCCATTGACGCAATCACTGACCGCTTTGAGCCTGCTGCCATTAGCATCCTTGATGGAACGGAGAATGATTTGCTAGCATGGGTCAAGGGGGACCGAGAGATCTCTGAGTTTAAAGTCTGGAATAACGCCCCCCTCTTTGACATCTGGGGTCGTTTCACCGAGGACTTCCAAGATAAAAAGAAGAAGAAGTTCAGACAAAAAATAAAAGAGGGTCAGCGTCCTACTATACGCAGGAACTAAAACAAGTTTGGCCTCTCCCGATTAAAGGAGAGGCCAATTTGTAGGAGACTTAAACTATGAAAAAAAGTCCCCTTGTACGAGTAAGCACACACGTAACATAACACAAACCTCAGAATTACTAACTAAGGTAACTATAACTATGTGATTATAGCACAGGATTGCAAGGGATATCAGGTTTTACTTACGATATGTATCTCATTTGTGGGTATATCGTAGAAGTATTCACCCTTTGCGATCATACGGTTGGGCACCTCTATTAGTTTGTCGTCGGTAAGTTGCTCCCCGAGTATGCGCATAGCGTGACTGTACTCCTTGTTCCATATGTAGAAACGTACAGGCATCTCCAGCTTGGCGAACTTCTTCTTGCGTTGCGGAAGGTGCACGCTAGGCCAAGGGAACCTTGAACCTTTCCATACGAGCTTGCACTCGCACTCTATGTAGCACAGGTCCTCGATGATTAGATCAGCGCAGTACTTGTCAGGGTTGTCTATAGCCGTGTATCCCTTGCGGGATAGGTATTGCTTGGTGGCTTCCCTGGCTGGGCTGTCCGTCAAGTCAAACATATCTAGGTCGAATCTCTTGTGCTTCATAGTTTACTGATTTGGTTTAGTTTTTAAGGAATGTAAACACATAGCTTTAACGTGTCGATTCCTCCATCATTTCGTCGATAGATTCTCTGTCGCAGTCGCAGAACAGTAGGGCTGTGTCTGGTTCATATATCTCACAGTTGTTATCAATCAGCCAGTCGAGACGCTCCCTGTCTTTCATAAGCTCGGTCATCTGCTTCCCATCGAGCCACACCGCAGCAGGTTCCTGAATGTCGCAGATTTCTTTCCAGCTTTCGGAAGTGTATTGCTGAAGGTCAATAATTGCTGTCTTATGTATGGCTTTAATATCAGCAAGCTCACGCTCTAGCTTCCTAGAGTGCATTGCTAGTTCTGCTACGTTGTGTCGAACCTCATCTGTTCTTGGTGTCTCACTCATAGTGTTTTCCGCCACGAATGATGGCAGTGGTTTTAATGTATTTTTCATATGTGTCATTGGTTATTGGTTGGCTGATTTAGGTGTGCCTTTCTTTACACCTGTACTGTCCTCATAGTAATCAACGTCCCCATTGGCATCACGCTCCCACATCTGCCAGTAGTCATCGCTGTTCTTGTGGTAAGTGGGGCGACCCTTGGCATCACGCTCATACCTCTCCCAGAATCCATCGCTGTCCTCGTAATAGGTCGCTCTGCCATTGGCATCATACTCCCGCTTCCGCCAGTAGAAATTACTGTTCTCGTAGTAGGTCACTCTGCCATTGGCATCACGCTCCCACTTACTCCAGCCAACTTCATCCTCGTAGTAAGTCTCGTAGCCATTGGCATCATACTCCTTCTTACTCCAGCCAACTTCATTCTCGTAGTAAGTCTCGTAGCCATTGGCATTTTTAACTCTGATAGGAAGTATGAATTCGATTCCTAGTTCTTTATATGTTTCGCTTAGTGGTTTCATAGTGTTCTATTTCCACTCCCATTCGTTACGATACTTGCGAACAACTTTGACAAGTTCGTCCCATTCTTCCCAGTCGAGGGTAACTTTAGAACTGTCGCCATCATCGTCATTTCCATAGATAGTCAGGAAAGACCCAGCGGCCTCATCATCTGGTCCGACTTGGACGCTGTTGAAGATTGGATTCCAGCTGGGGTTATCTGACTTAAGGCTTACTTTTATTGGTATTGTTTTCATAGTGCTGTTAGTTTATATTTAATTCCATCTACTTCTACGACCTTACTTTCGCAGGTCTTAGCGGAACGGGGTGTGCCTCGTTTGTAGCCATCGCTGTCTTCGTAGTAGGTCTCGTTTCCATCTGCATCACGCTCGAACCTCTCCCAGTTTTTAGTACTGTTCTCGTAGTAAGTCTGGTTGCCGTCGGCATCATACTCGTACTTACACCA
>Ga0228653_1000340_pt1 | contig 15413 bp, 10 predicted proteins | sample 65DmetaG_FD_182745 | JGI IMG/M metagenome (GOLD analysis project Ga0228653, IMG submission 182745) | Seawater microbial communities from Monterey Bay, California, United States - 65D | ecosystem: Environmental > Aquatic > Marine > Coastal | place: USA: California | collected 2016-11-02
GATGCTGTGAAGCATTTTGAAGAACATGGAATTTTAATCGATCCTCCAAAGATTGATTTTACAAAAATGATTGACCGCAAGGCTACTGTTGTAGAACAAACTACTGGTGGTATAAAATATTTGATGGACAAAAACAATATTGATGTTTTTGAAGGAATGGGATCTTTTGTAGATGCTACCCATGTAAAAATTACAAAAAACAATGGATCTGATGAAACTATAGAGGGAACTCACATTATCATAGCAACCGGATCTAAACCCGCTTCTTTACCTTTTATTGAATTAGATAAAAATAGAATTATTACTTCTACAGAAGCGTTAAAGCTTCCTGAAATACCAAAACATCTAGTAGTTATTGGTGGTGGAGTAATCGGTTTAGAATTAGGTTCTGTATACAAGCGTTTGGGTGCAGAAGTGAGTGTGATTGAATACATGGATAAGATTGTACCTGGAATGGATGCAGATGTTTCCAAAGAGCTTCAAAAGGTACTTAAAAAGCAGGGAGTAAAATTCTTTACCAAACATGCGGTAAATGATGTACAACGAACCGGAGAAGAAATTACCGTAAAAGCAACCAATAAAAAAGGAGAAGAAATCGTATTTAAAGGTGATTATTGTTTAGTATCCGTTGGAAGAAAAGCCTACACAGATGGTCTAGGCTTAGAAAATATTGGTGTGAAGGTAAACGAAAGAGGTCAAGTAGAAACTAATGATCATCTTCAAACTAATGTCTCCAACATTTATGCGATTGGCGATGTAGTTAAAGGGGCTATGCTAGCTCATAAAGCCGAAGAGGAAGGTGTTGTAGTTGCAGAACTTATTGCGGGACAAAAACCACATATAGACTATAATTTAATTCCAGGAATTGTATACACATGGCCAGAGGTTGCCGCTGTAGGAAAAACTGAGCAAGAATTAAAAGAATCAGGTGTTCAATATAAATCTGGGAAATTTTCCATGAGAGCTCTGGGAAGATCAAGAGCTAGTGGAGATATAGATGGGTTTGTAAAAGTACTAGCAGATAAAGAAACAGATGAAGTTTTAGGAGTTCATATTGTAGGTGCAAGAGCAGCAGATTTAATTATGGAAGCAGCAGTTGCCATGGAATACAGAGCTTCTGCAGAAGACTTGGCAAGAATTTGCCATGGTCATCCAACGTATTCTGAAGCCATGAAAGAAGCTGCTAAAGCTGCTTGGGATGGAAAACCATTAAACGCTTAAATGCATATTACAAATATAAATTCATAATGATCGAAAGTAATTTTCGATCATTATTTTTTAATAATACAACAAAATTCAGTTTAGATTTTTGCCTCCAAAATGCAAAGGCAATACAATTTGTTTTAACAAATTCTAATTAATTATGATTCCAAATCAAGAGGATAAATTTGAAGCTGTATATAAAAGTCTTACTGTAAAAGCTACAGAACAAGTACTATTTAATACATTTTTAAAAATGTATCCCGAAGCCTGGAAGCAACTAAAAATTACATTCTCAAGATACAATAGAAGTAAACAGTTTGGCAAAACCATTCCTTTACCAAGACCAGAACAATCGCTTCGAAAAAGTATTAGAGTTTGGTTAGAAAAAACTACTAATGGCTCATAAAGAATTTAATTTTCATATTTACAAAACCACATTTTATGGTCAATGCTGGGAAGCAAAAAAAACTAAAGCAGTTGTTGTTTTAGCACATGGAATGGGTGAATACTCCGGACGCTACATGCATGTGGCCAGTAAGTTAAATGAATATAATTTTTCTGTTGTTGCTTTTGATCATTTTGGACATGGAAAAACATCTGGAAAACGTGGTCATAATCCTAGCTTTGAAGCTGTATTAGAAAGCGTAGCTGCAACCATAGAAAAAGCAAAAGAATTTTTCCCAAACAGCCCTATTTTCTTATACGGTCATTCCATGGGAGGAAATACTGTGATTAATTATGCCCTAAAAAAAACATGTAATTTACAGGGAATTATTGCCACAAGCCCCTTTTTGAAATTGGCTTTTGAGCCCCCAAAATTTAAATTAGCAATAGGAAAGTTATTGCAAAAAATTGCACCATCCATAACGATGGGTAATGAGATTAAGCCAAATGACATCTCTAGAGAAAAAATAGAAGTTGATAAATATATAAATGATCCATTAATTCATTCAAAAATTAGTCCTAACTTCTCTTTAACCTTTATTGATTCTGGAAAATGGGCTATTGATAATGCATCTAAACTGACCATCCCAATAATATTATTACATGGAACAGGTGATAAGATTATCGATTATAGAGGAACACAAGAATTTGCTAATAATACTCATAGAGCAACTCTGAAATTGTATGAAAATGGGTATCATGAGTTACACAATGATTTGTGTAAGAAGGAAATGCTTTTAGATGTTGTAAACTGGATAAGTTCTCAACTTTAATTTCCATATTTTTGCAACATCAATGTTACATAAATTTAAACAACACCTTCATCAAAAATTTCCCTTTTTAGAGGATAGTAAATTTCTTATTGCTATTTCTGGAGGAATAGACAGTGTTGTACTTGCTCATTTATGCAGTCAATTAAATCTTAACTTTTCTTTATGTCATTGTAATTTTAACTTACGTGGGCAAGAAAGTGATGATGATGAAATCTTCGTAAAATCTTTGGCAAATACACTTAAAACACCTGTATATACGACCTCTTTTGAAACAGAAAAATATGCCGCAATGAATAAGGTTTCCATTCAGGTGGCTGCAAGAGATCTACGCTATACTTGGTTTTATGAACTCATCGATTCAAAAGGGTATGACTATGTGTTAACAGCACACAATACTAATGATAATTTAGAAACTTTCATAATAAATCTTACCAGAGGTACTGGTCTAGAAGGATTTACAGGGATTCCTCCTGTAAATGAAAAATCTGTTAGACCATTATTAGCTTTTTCTAGAGATGAAATCACTCTATTTGCTATAAAAAATGAAATTATTTGGAGAGAGGACAAATCAAATGCTAGTGTAAAATATGTAAGAAACAAAGTACGTCACAAAGTCATTCCTATTTTAAAAGAATTAAATCCACATGTTTTAGAAAGTTTTCAAAACACCATAGAATATTTAAATGAAAGCCAGTCTATTATTAATGACGCTGTAAAAAATATTACTACCAACGTTGTTTCTTACGAAAATGACTTACTGAAAATAAGTTGTAAAGAAATCGATAAGCTTTCAAACAAGAAGGCGTATCTATATCAACTTCTGCAAGGATATGGATTTACTGCTTGGAATGACATTGTTGATTTAATTTCTGCACAACCAGGCAAACAAGTATTTTCTAACACACATCGCTTATTAAAAGATAGAAATTTTCTAATACTAACAACTATCAATAAAAGCCATTCTGTAAAAGGCCCCATTCTGATTGACCAAAAAGTATCAGAAATTACAAACCCAATTAAGCTTACCATTCAAAACACAGAGGATTACACCTCTAAAAATAAGCATCAAATTATTATTGATAACGATTTGATTAATTATCCGTTGGCTTTAAAAAAATGGCATCATGGAGATGCGATGTATCCCACTGGAATGACAGGTAGTAAGAAAATAAGTCAACTTTTTAAAGACAATAAATTATCTTTGCTAGATAAAGAAAAAACTTGGATACTTACAGATGCTAAAGACCATATTATATGGGTAATTGGGCTTAGACAAGATCGACGATATCTGGCAAACAAAACAAGTAAAAATAGATTGAAAATATCGTATTTATCATGAAAAAATTAGGAATCCTTTTTTTATTGTTTTTTACTCTCAATAGTTTTGCTCAAACAGAAAGTAATCCTGCTGTTTTTTCTACATCTGTTGAAAAAATATCAGAAGACACCTACGATTTAATTTTTACCGTTAAAATCTTAGACCAATGGCATTTGTATTCTCAATACAATCCAGAAGATGCTTCTCTGCCGCTGGAAATTTCGGCTGCTAAAAACGCAACAGGGTTTGAGCTAGTTGGCAAAGCAGTAGAAAGTAAGACCTACAACGAATACAGTAATGTATGGGAAAAAGAAGAGATTTTCTTTAAAGAAAAAGCCATTATTACCCAACGAATACAACTTAACAATACCTATATTACTAGTATTACATTAACCTTTTTTGCACAAGTATGTAAAGAGGTTTGTATTCAAATTGAAGAAGATTTTACCTTTTCTTTAGATGGAAAAGCTATAGTTACCAAAGAGGTTGAACTAGATGAAAAAAGTAAACTACTCTCTAAGCAATTAATACTTCCACTAAAAAACAAGGAGCTTTTAGAACAAGATACAGACGAAAACCAACAAAAAGAAGGCTTATTTACCATTTTCTTACTAGGTTTTGTTGGAGGTTTATTAGCCCTTTTAACCCCCTGTGTATTTCCAATGATTCCCTTAACGGTATCATTCTTTACTAAACAATCTCAGGCCAAAGCCAAAGGAATTAGTAATGCCATTCTATACGGTATATGTATTGTTGTTATCTACTTATTGTTAAGTCTTCCCTTCCACTTTTTAGATAGTATAAATCCAGAAATTTTAAATACCATTTCAACCAATGTATGGTTAAATAGTTTCTTTTTTGCCATCTTAGTGTTCTTTGCTTTTTCTTTCTTTGGATATTATGAAATTACCTTACCAAGTTCTTGGGGAGACAAAATGGATACTGCATCTAACGTTGGTGGACTTATTGGTATTTTCTTTATGGCCCTAACCTTAGCTATAGTTTCATTCTCTTGTACAGGTCCTATTTTAGGTTCTTTATTGGCAGGTTCTTTAACTGCAGATAGTGGAGCCATGCAATTAAGTGCTGGAATGACTGGTTTTGGATTGGCCTTAGCACTACCCTTCACCTTATTTGCCTTATTCCCAAATTGGTTAAAGTCTTTACCAAGCTCAGGAGGTTGGTTAAATACTACCAAAGTTATTCTTGGGTTTTTAGAATTGGCTTTTGCTTTTAAGTTCTTCTCTAATGCCGATCTGGTTGCCCATTGGGACCTTTTAAAACGTGAGGTATTTATTGGCATATGGATTGTTATTTTTATTGGATTGGCTCTATATATCTTAAAAAAAATACGCTTCCCACACGACAGTACCAATAAAAAAATCTCATTCTCTAGAGGCTCTTTTGGAATCTTAGTTCTTGCATTTGTAATCTATCTTATTCCAGGAACTTTTAAAACACCAAGCTGGAATTTAAGTTTATTGAGCGGTTTTCCTCCTCCTCAATTTTACAGTATATACGAACAAGAAAACGATTGCCCCTTAGGCTTAAACTGCTATAAAGATTTTGAGGTAGGGCTGGCAGCAGCAAAAGCAGCAAACAAACCCATATTATTAGATTTTACAGGTTGGGCATGTGTTAACTGCAGAAAAGTAGAAGAAAATGTATGGAGTAACCCTGCCATATACAAATTACTAAAAGAAGACTATATTTTAATTTCATTGTATGTAGATGACAGAAAGGAATTACCTGAAACAGCCCAATTTAACTTCAAACGAGCCAACGGACAATTAAAAGAAATCACAACTGTTGGAGACAAGTGGGCTACCTTTCAAACAGTCAATTTTAAAACAGCCTCACAACCCTACTATGTGCAACTAACTTCAGAATTACAAATACTAAACAGGGCTGAACAATATACAGATATAGATACTTACCTCGCTTGGTTACAAGAGGGAATCATAAATTTTAAAAATGTCAAATAAGCTTAAACAGATTCTTAAGGTTGGTCTGCCATGGGGTATTGGAATGTTTTTCTTAATGACATTTATTTTTCCGTATTTTAATGATGAAGTCATCACTTTGAAAAAAATAGGTGTTGCATTTCCTCTCTGGTTGTTGGGTGGTCTTCTTTTTGGATATTCCATGCAACAATGGATGCCTAAATAACATCCTTTTTTACATCGTTTTCGTAGAAAAAACTAGTGAAATCAGTACCAAATAGGGTTTTTTTGTAATTTTACATTTCAATAATTTACCTATGTCTAGCGCACTGAACCTCTCTAAATTTAATGATAATGTAGTCTCAAAATATAAAATATACAACAGTATATTTATGACTTTACCATTTGATTCTATTAGTAATACTGGGGTATTATTACCCCTATTTCATGAAGTGTGTAAAAAAGGGTTCTCACTTGGTGAAAACCCCACACAAATAGTAGATTATTTCTTTAAAAAATACCAAGAAAACCCTACTGAAGAAGAAAAAATTCATTTATTATTTCGTTTCATACAGTATATAGAAAGACAAATTGTATTGTTTGATGCTATTGAAGATGCAGAATTTGAAAACGTAAATAACATGGAAGGTATTGGTACCTTGCGAAGTTCTAAAGATGCTGCGTTTTCGCAAAATAAAAAGGAAGAACTACAGCAATATCTTAAAGAGTTTAAAGTGCGTATTGTACTTACAGCGCATCCTACTCAATTTTACCCTGGTAATGTTTTAGGTATCATTACAGATTTAGACAAAGCCATACAAAATGATGACTTATTACTTATTAAAAACTTGTTGGCTCAATTAGGGAAAACTCCCTTTTTCAAAAAACAAAAACCAACACCATACGATGAGGCTGTAAGCCTTATCTGGTATTTAGAAAATGTATTATACCATTCTGTTAGTACTATCTACAACTTTGTACAACAACATGTATATGATGGTGAAGTTTTAGACAATGAAATTATAGATCTTGGTTTTTGGCCCGGAGGGGATAGAGATGGCAACCCATTTGTTACTACAGAAATTACACTGAAAGTAGCCGAAAGATTACGTCAGACCATTCTTAAAAATTACCATAGAGACATTAGGAAATTAAGAAGAAGACTTACCTTTAAAGGAATAGAGGAGATTTTAATTCGTGTAGAAAAAAGGTTAAATAAACACATTACAAAAAGTTATAAAGTTGTCAACTTTTCTTCGAAAATTCTTCTTGAAGAATTAAATAAAGCACGAATAATTCTTGTTGAAGAACACAAATCGTTGTTTTTGGAAGAGTTAGACGATTTAATTCACAAGGTATCTATTTTTGGCTTTCATTTTGCAACTCTAGACATTAGGCAAGACAGCAGAGTTCATCACAACGCATTTACCAATATGGTACAAGAATTATTGGATGCTAAAGACACAACTTTCCCTCAAAATTACTTAACATTATCTGAAAAAAAGCAAGTAGCCGTTCTTTCTGAAATAAAAGGAGATATAGATCCAACAATTTTTTCAGATGAGATGTTGGTAAAAACACTACAATCTATACAAGCCATTAAAGAAATTCAATATAGAAATGGAAAGCGTGGTGCCAATAGATACATTATCAGCAATAATCAAACTGCCTTAAATGTAATGCAAACCTTTGCAATGCTGAACTTATCTGGTTTTGGCGAAACGCTTCCGGTAGATGTAATTCCTCTTTTTGAAACCGTAGATGATTTACAAAATGCTGCCTCAGTAATGAGAACATTATATACAAATACAGCCTACAGAAAACATATACGCCAACGTAAAGACAAACAAACCATTATGCTAGGTTTCTCAGATGGTACTAAAGATGGAGGATATTTAATGGCTAATTGGTCTATTTTTAAAGCCAAAGAAGAACTCACTGCAATTTCTAGAGAATTTGGTATTGAGGTTATTTTCTTTGATGGACGTGGTGGACCACCAGCGCGAGGAGGAGGGAAAACACATCAGTTTTATGCCTCTTTAGGGCCTACCATAGAAGACAAAGAAATACAACTTACCATACAAGGGCAAACCATTAGTTCTAATTTTGGAACCTTAAGTTCTTCTCAATTTAATCTAGAACAGCTGTTAAGTTCTGGAATTAAAAATGAAGTTTTTCAAAAAGATCAACTAAGTGATGCGCATCGTGTAATTATGAATGACATTGCAAATACCAGTTATGAAACATACGTAGCCTTCAAAAACCATGAGAAGTTTTTACCCTATTTAGAAAAAATGAGTACACTACAATATTATGCCAAAACCAATATTGGAAGTAGACCAAGTAAGCGTTCACAATCTGATACCCTAGATTTTTCAGATTTAAGAGCCATACCTTTTGTGGGGAGTTGGAGCCAATTAAAACAAAATGTTCCAGGTTTTTATGGAGTAGGAACTGCCTTAAAAAAGTATGAAGACAATGGAGAGTTTAATAAACTTATCGATTTTTATAATAACTCAGACTTTCTAAAAACACTGTTAGAAAATAGTGTAATGAGTTTAACAAAATCATTTTTTGAACTCACCGCCTACATGGCAGAAGACGAAGAATTTGGTGAATTTTGGAAACTTATTTATGAAGAATACAAGACGACCAAACGCTTACTGCTTAAAATTGCAGATCATACAGAACTCATGGAAAACTACCCAGACGGTAAAGCTTCTATAGAAATTCGAGAAGATATTGTAATGCCTTTGCTTACCATACAACAATATGCCTTAAAAAAGATACAAGAAATTTTAGCTAGTAAAAAAGGTTCAAAAAAAGAACTAGAAGTATACCAAAAAATGGTGACACGATCTTTGTTTGGTAATATTAATGCGAGTAGGAATTCGGCTTAGGGTATTTGTAATACATTATAAATAAATAGTATAAAGAATAGCTAATAAAAAAGGACTTAGTAACATGAACATGATTAGTAGTCTTTTTAATATAGATACTTCATTTTCCCATTCTAATGTCCATACATTTTTAAAATACCTCTTTAATAGTTTCATTATTTTTTTGATTGCTTCTTTAAATTATAATGAGTTAACCAACCCATGAATATTCCAAAAAAAATAAAGTTAGCTGAAAATTTTCCAATACTGAAATCTTGTTTGTGAGAATAGTCAAATATTGTCATGAGTCCAGCATAAACAAAACCTCCAATTAAAGTACCTATCAGAATTGCTTTTGTTTGCTTATTTTTTAAGTCCATTCTACTTTTATTTTTTAAAGTAAATTTTTAGGGTATCATTAACCAAAATCATTTCTTTTTCACTTAATTTTTCTACAGTATAAACTCCCTCGCCACCATATCTCTTTTTTGAATCTATAATTAATTTTTTATTTATTGAATCATATTTCCAAATTCCCTTTTTCAATTCAGATTCCTCTTTTTTCCCACCAATTAATGTTCCATTTGAGTAAAATTCTATCCACTTATTGATTGATTTATTGAATTTACCTTTTTCTTTTTGAGATTTATCAACATACCATTTACCTTCAATTTTTATCTCATTTTCACAAGAAACAAAAAGTAATGCTGTAATTAGTATAGCCAATAACTTTTTATGAATCATTTCTTACTATTTAAATTGACCATAAAATTGAGAAAATTAAGTATATAAAACAATCCCTATATATAGTAAAATAGAGGCCTCCCAATTTTTAGGGAGGCTTTAGACTATTCAATGAAAACAGCTCCTAAATTCTTTTTTTTTTCAAATTATTGAGTACATTTAAAGAAAAAAATGCTAGAAAAAGTATATGGCTCTGCCGTCTTTGGCATAGAAGCTACCACTATAACTGTAGAAGTAAACATAGACAAAGGAATTGGCTATCATTTGGTAGGATTACCAGACAATGCAGTACGTGAAAGCAGTTACCGTATTTCTGCAGCCCTTAACAACAACAACTTTAAATTACCCGGAAAGAAAATAACCATTAACATGGCGCCTGCAGATCTTCGCAAAGAAGGTGCTGCCTATGATTTAACCTTAGCCATGGGTATTTTAGCAGCCTCCAAGCAAATGGCTTTTACAGATTTAGCACAGTATATGATCATGGGAGAATTGTCTTTAGATGGCAATGTACAACCTATAAAAGGAGCTTTACCTATTGCTATTAAAGCCAAAGAAGAGGGGTTTACATCCTTTATTCTTCCACAAAAAAATGCTAGAGAAGCAGCCATTGTTGAAGGCTTGGAGGTATTGGGTGTAGACAACATTATGGAAGTTATTGAGCATTTTAATGGCAAAAAAATGATAGAACCCACCAAAGTAGATACCAAAGCTGAGTTTTATAAGAATTTAGCGCTCCCTGAGTTTGACTTTTCTGAGGTAAAAGGGCAAGAATCTATTAAGCGGTGTATGGAAATTGCTGCTGCTGGAGGGCATAATATTATTCTCATTGGCCCACCTGGGTCTGGTAAAACCATGTTGGCAAAAAGACTGCCTTCTATTTTACCGCCCATGTCTTTAGAAGAAGCCTTAGAAACTACCAAAATTCATTCTGTAGTGGGTAAGACAAAAAATCATGGTTTGTTATATGAACGGCCGTTTAGAGCCCCACATCACACCATATCGGATGTAGCTCTGGTTGGTGGCGGGCAATACCCTCAACCTGGAGAGATCTCATTATCTCATAATGGCGTGTTGTTTTTAGATGAACTACCAGAGTTTAAGCGCACTGTTTTAGAAGTAATGAGGCAACCCCTAGAAGATAGAGAGGTAACCATTTCTAGAGCACGTTTTACGGTTACCTATCCTAGCAGTTTTATGTTGGTGGCCAGTATGAATCCAAGCCCTTCTGGTTTTTTTAATGATGGAAACAACCCTCTGGCAAGTTCACCTCAGGAAATGCAGCGTTATTTAGGAAGAATTTCAGGTCCGTTATTGGATAGAATAGACATTCATATAGAAGTAACCCCAGTTCCTTTTGAGAAACTCTCAGAGGAACGTAAAGGAGAATCTTCGGTAGCCATTAGAAAACGAGTTACTGCGGCAAGAGAGTTGCAAACACTGCGTTTTAAAGAGTTTAAAAATGTGCACTATAATGCACAAATGAACGTAAAACACATCCGTGAATTTTGCAAGCTATCTGCAGATAGTTTGTCTTTGTTAAAAACTGCCATGGAAAAATTAAATCTTTCAGCAAGAGCCTATGACAGAATTTTAAAAGTGTCTAGAACCATTGCAGATTTAGGTGCATCAGAAGACATTATACCATCTCACATAGCAGAGGCTATACAATACCGAAGTTTAGACAGAGAGGGTTGGTTGGGTTAAATTTTTTAGTATTTTTGGAATCTATGAAAAATAAGCCCCTCAGGATACAATTTCTTTCATTACTATTTTGTTTGATTTTTCCTTTTTTAATCCATGCTCAAATAACCCTTACACACAATATAGGTTCAACCCCAATAAATACCGGCTGGGAGCCTTGTGAAGACCAAGAGTCTTGGGGAAGAATATTTACTTTGTCTGAATTTGGTGTCTCTACTACTGAACAACTTATTATTAGATCTGGACAAGTAGCAATAAGTAATTCCTATGAAGGAGCTAGAATTTATATGAATATTTACAGCGTAAATTCAGAATATCCTAATTGGGATCTTCAAAAAGTTGGTGTTGGAGGGGGTGCTATAGCTCCTGAAATTGGAGATACTCCTCAAATTGTTGAAATTGAATTTTTTCAACCCCTTGTAGTTCCTTCCGGTGTTGAAAAAATTTTAGTTACAGTATATCAAGGGGAGGATATCTATAATCCTGATTTTAATAGAGTTATAATTGCAGGAACCGAGGAAGACAACGACACTTCATATGTAACAAGGTGTAACGGAGTTTATCAATGGACCCCTACTGAAGATTTAGATAACCCTGTTCTAGATGCTAATTTTTACATCAATGTTACTGGTGAAAAATTGAGTATTATCAATTCTAGTGATCATTTATTTTTATCGCATAATGTGGGTGATGATGTAAAAAAAACCATAATGTTTTCTTGTTCTAGCTGTTATCAGTACTGGGCAAGAAAATTTGTATTGGAAGATTTTAATATTGGAGAAAACGAAGAATTGATTATCAATAGAGGGCAAGTTGGCATAAGCATGTCTGGTTGGTCTCCAACCATTCAATTCAATATTTACGAAATCGATGAAGATTTTCCTGCCTCATTTTCAGAAAGTGACTTAATTGGGAGTAGTCAATCAAAACCAGTTCCTTATTTTTCTCATACAGATGATACTGCCTATATCGTCATGTTAGATTTTGAAACCCCTGTTGTAATTCCTTCAGATGTAACAATGATTTTAGTTGAAGTGCATAAAGGAATTGATTATGGATCTGCACTAGCTTTTGTAGCTGGAACAGAGGAAACTACCGATTCCTCCTGGTACAGAGGTGTAGGAGGGTCTAACAACTATACAACTATGGCCGATATAGCTTCAGAACCTCCTAATTTTTACATTACTGTTAATGGAGATATTGGATCCATCTTACCCTTTCAAATTGTAAATTCAAATAATTGTATTAATTTTTCAAATGACTTGAGTCTCACTAATCCATCAGAAATTGATACTGTAATTTGGAATTTTGATGATCCTGATTCTGGTGTAAATAACGCTTCAATAACGATAAATACTAACCATCAATTTACTGCTCCAGGGATATACCAAGTTTCAGCGAATGTTAAGCATATTAATGGAACCAGCTATACAATAACCAAAGAGATCGAAATTTTTGAAGCTCCAATAATTAATGAGACTGTTTCCTTAAAACAATGTGATAATTCAGATATCAATGGGTTTAGCTTCTTTAATTTGGAGGAAGTAAAGTCAAAAATAATTGCTAACCCAGAAAATTATACCATTACATTTTTTGAGGAAAGAACCTTGGCAGAAAATAATGATCTTAATTCTATTCAGAATACAACATCCTACTCAAATGAACTTGTGAGTAATGATGTTATTTGGGCAAGAGTGGAAGATACTAATGGTTGTTTTAGTATAAGTAAAATTCAATTAATAGTTTCTACAACAGAAATTCCACTGGGCTTTAAAAAATCTTTCTATGAATGTGATGATGGACTTTTTTCAACAGACGGTATTGCAACATTTAATTTTAGTTCTGTGACCCAAGAAGTAATCGATTTATTTCCTCCCGGCCAGCAACTCATTATTAATTATTATGAAAGTGAAGCAGATGCTTTAGCAGAAGAAAATGAAATCACAAATATTTCTAATTATCAAAACACCAATTCACCAACTCAGCAAACAATATATATACGTGTTGATAGTGCTGTAAATAATGATTGTTTGGGTTTAGGACCTCATATTACCTTGAATGTAGATAGAGTTCCCATCGCAAATACAGTAACTTTTGCCCCTGAATGCGATAATGATAGGGATGGACTATTTATGTTTAATTCTTCAACTATTCAAAACACAATTATAGGCAACCAAACTGGTGTAGAGGTCAGTTATTATGATGAAAGTGGGAACCCCTTACCAAGTCCTTTACCAAATCCTTTTGCATCTGCATCACAAACCATAACAGCTAGAATTACCAATAGTAATTCTCAAGATCCTGATGGTCAATGTTATGATGAAACACAAATTGAGTTTATTGTAAATAGTGTTCCTTTGGCTAATCAAGTTCCTGTGCAAGAAGTTTGTGATGATGATTTAGATGGTGTTGTAGGCTTTGATACCTCAACTATAGAAACTACCATTTTAGGTGTTCAAACAGATTTGATTGTTAAGTACTATGATGGAAATAATAATGCATTACCTAGTCCTTTGCCTAATCCATTTTACACCACTTCTCAGACCATTAGTGTTCGGTTGGAGAATCCCAATTATGACGTCTGCTACGAAGAAACAACTATAGATTTTAGAGTTAGAGAGAAACCTACTTTTGACTTGGCTGAAAAAGCAACGATTTGTATGACTAATACTCCAGAATTAACTATTGCTATCGAAAATCCAAATGGATATCATAGCTATACGTGGAAAGATGAAAACAATACTATCATAAGCAGTTTTTCTGATGTTACTATAAGCCGAGGCGGAGTTTATAAAGTATTTGCTACTTCAATTTTTGGATGTAGCTCTATCGAAAAAGAAATTATTATAGAGGAATCTTCTAAAGCTATAATCACTATAGATGACATTGAAGTAATTGATGATACAAACAATAATAGTATAAAAGTCAATACCAGTAATTTAGGATTGGGAGTCTATGAATTTCAATTATTAGATGATAATTCAACTATTATTAGCGATTATCAAAATACTCCTTTTTTTGATAATTTAGAAGGTGGTGTTTATTCGCTAGTTGTTAATGACATTAATGGTTGTGGTGCTATTTCTTTTGATGTATCCCTTCTTAGTTTTCCAAAGTTTTTCACCCCTAATGAAGATGGAATAAATGATTATTGGAAAATCAAAGGAATCAGTAGAAATTTTTATCAGAGTGGTAGTGTTAGTATTTTTAATAGATATGGAAAACTAATTTCCAAACACAATATCGATGATATCGGATGGGATGGAACTTACAATGGCAAAATACTTTCATCAAATAATTATTGGTTTTATGCCGAATTGGTAGATGTAAATGGAAAGGTAAGAACGCGATCAGGTAATTTTAGTTTATTGAGGAATTGATTCTTGTTTGTAATTTTAAAAAATAAATGGAATTACAAATATGTAATACAAAATAAGCAAGCCTACAGCTAAGAGATTTAGAAGTACTCCAGCACGTACCATTTCACTCACTTTTACATAGCCGCTGGCAAATACAATAGCATTTGGTGGAGTGGCCATGGGCAGCATAAAAGCACAACTAGAGGCCATGGTTACAGGAATCAATACATTTAAAATAGGAATGTTTAAACCAATAGCAATACCAGCAACCACAGGAGCCAATACAGCAACCAATGCAACATTGCTCATAAGCTCTGTCATAAACAACATTAATACAATAAGTAAACTTACCACAATTAAGGGGCTAAAGCCACCGTTTTGAATACTTTCTGTAATCATAGCTACCAAACCACTGGTGGCCATTCCTTTGGCTAAGGCTAAACCTCCTCCAAACAGCAATAAAATACCCCAAGCCAGCTTACTGGTGTCATTCCAATGCAATATAAAATTTCCTTTTGTAAAGCTTAACGGAATGGCAAATAAGGAAACTGCCCCTACCAAACTAATAATGGTATCTGATAGTTGAAGACCCGGAAAAATATAATTAATAAGAGTTCTAGATATCCATAAAAAAACAGTGACTGCAAAAACAGTAAGTACTCTTTTCTCTTTTTTAGAAATAGTTCCTAAGTTTTTTAATTCGCTAGAAATTACATTTGCTGAAGCTGAAAACTGAATATCATTACAAGGAAACATGATTTTTACTAGCACCACGTAACACAAGCTTACCATCATTACAGAAAATGGCAATCCCATGGTCATCCATTTTAAGAAAGAAATTTGTGTATTGTATTCACTTTCTAATAAGCCTATTAATACAGAATTTGGCGGCGTTCCAATTACCGTTGCAATACCTCCTGCATTGGCAGAAAAAGCAATACCAAGCATCACACTTAAGGCAAAATTTTTATCTCCTTTGGTAAACCCGTCTTGGTCATCTATGAGTAATTTTATCACAGAAATAGCGATGGGTAACATCACAACGG
>Ga0228653_1000344_pt1 | contig 15209 bp, 10 predicted proteins | sample 65DmetaG_FD_182745 | JGI IMG/M metagenome (GOLD analysis project Ga0228653, IMG submission 182745) | Seawater microbial communities from Monterey Bay, California, United States - 65D | ecosystem: Environmental > Aquatic > Marine > Coastal | place: USA: California | collected 2016-11-02
AATGCCTTAGCAGCAATTTTATCAGTTAAGAAAGGAATTAAAATGGAAATATCTACCGACTTATTTTCTATAGATATCAGAGAATGTTTAAGACATATGGGAAATATTACTGGAGAATATGATGTAGATAAAGATATTTTAGGTCATATATTTTCTAATTTCTGCATTGGAAAGTAAAGTTACTTTCCCTTTTTTAAGCTGCTAACTCCTTCAATGCCCTAACAAAAACATCCAATTCATCTGTAGTAGTAAACACATTAGGACTGATTCTACAACCTTTTACGTTGGCATAATTAATGGCAACGGTAAATATATTATAATCATTCATTAACTTTTTTGCTAATTCCTTAGGAGTCATGTTTTTAAGACCAACATTAGCTATACCACAGGCTCTATGGGAATCATTTGGTGTATTCACAATTATGTTAGATTGATTTCTAACTTTTTTAGTCCAATATTCTTGTAAATAACGGAGTCTAGATTCTTTTCTCTCTGCTCCCAGCATATCATAATATTCTATAGCATTTTCTATACTTAAATCATGGTATACAGGATGGGTTCCAATATGATTTAATCTAGAAATATCTCCTGGCTCTCTATGATGTTCTGCAAAAACAGGCCAAAGTTTATCTATGTGCTTATCAGCTACATATAACATTCCTGTACCTAGAGGAACTGCTAACCATTTGTGTAAACTAGATCCATAATAATCGCAACCTAAATCATTTATTTTAAATTGAAAGTGTCCTACACAATGTGCACCATCAACCATTACCTGAACCCCCTTCTTGTGAGCCATTTCACAAATCTTTTTGATAGGTAGTATTTGGCCAGTAATATTAATCATATGACACACCATTAGTAATTTAGTTTTAGGAGTGATTACATTTTCATAAATGCTAACTATTTCTTCATCAGAGGCGGGATGATTAGGAATAGAAACTACAGTATTTTTTGTTCCATACCGCTTCGAAATCTGCTCAAACATCATTTGCATAGCACCATAGTCTTGTTTAGCATATACCGCTTCATCTCCCTTTACCCAATCCATACCCTTTATAACCATGTCTAATGATTCTGTAGTATTTCTTGTTATAATTAAATTTTTATCACTAGTGCCTACGACTCTAGCCAATTTAGAAACCATAGATTTTTTATTATCCCATTGAACAGTTCTCATGTAATAAGATCCTTCATAATTTACCATTCTAGCATGAGCCAACATATGATTTAATGTAGGGTTAGGAATAATATTATAGTAACCACTTTCTAGATTGATATAGTCAGGTTTCAATGAATAATCTTTTCTAACCTGTAACCAAAAATTTTCCTCAGAAGCTATTTGTTTTGGTGATAGATGTTCAAAAGTCTTTAGAGTATTAGCAAAAGAAGTGTTAATTAAAGGAAGACCAACTGCTGCAAGAGATACATTTTTTAAAAATTCTCTTTTATTCATTATTTTAAGTTTTCTTTAAAGATAAAGAAATAACTAAAAAATACAAGTATCTGTTAATTAGAATTTTACAATAGACAATACTGCTATAAATTGTAAAATTATTTTATTGGAGTACCGTATAAATCGAAGTCTCCCGCCTGATGAATTTTTATGGGTATAAACTCTCCTATTTTTATGTAATGTTCTCGTGCATCAACTAGAACATCATTGTCTACATCTGGAGAATCAAATTCTGTTCTACCATAAAAATAATTCCCTTCCTTTCTATCAAACAAACAAGTAAACGTTTTTCCTATTTTTTCTTGGTTAATTTCCCAAGAAATTTGCGATTGGATTTCCATAATTTCGTTCACTCTACGGAACTTTACCTCTGCTGGGACATTATCCTCTAAAACAAATGCACCTGTATTTTCTTCGTGTGAATATTCAAAAGCACCCAAACGCTCAAAACGCATTTCTTCAACCCAATCTTTTAATTCTTGAAATTGTGCTTCTGTTTCACCAGGGTATCCAACAATTAATGTAGTTCTAATCCCCATATTAGGAACTGTCTCTCGGAATTTATGAATCAAAGCAGTTGTCTTTTCGTGGGTAGTACCTCGTTTCATAGATTTTAAAATCTCTGTATTAATGTGCTGCAGAGGAATATCTAAATAATTACAAACCTTTGGTTCATTTTTCATGACCTCTAAAACATCCATAGGAAAACCCGTTGGAAATGCATAATGCATTCGAATCCATTCAATTCCATCTACTTTAGCTAAAGCCTCTAAAAGAGATGCTAATGCTCTTTTTTTATAAATATCTAGACCATAATAGGTTAAATCTTGAGCAATAAGCATAATTTCTTTAATGCCTTTCTCAGCTAATTTCTTTGCTTCAATAACTAGTTCTTCAATAGGAGTAGATTTGTGTTTTCCACGCATTAAAGGAATAGCACAAAAAGAACAAGGACGATCACAACCCTCTGCTATTTTTAAATAAGCATAATGTTTGGGTGTAGTCGTTAAACGTTCACCAATAAGCTCATGTTTATAATCTGCCTCTAGAACTTTTAAAAGGTTTGGTAAATCATGTGTACCAAAATACTGATCTACATCCTTAATTTCATTTTCTAGGTCAGGTTTGTAGCGTTCACTTAAACAACCTGTTACAAAAACCTTATCAACATCTCCTGCTTCTTTCTTATCTACATAATGCAAAATGGTGTCTATAGACTCTTCTTTTGCCTTTCCAATAAAACCACAAGTATTAATGACAACTATATTACCCTCATCATTTTTATCTTCATGAACAACATCTTTACCATTGGCTTTTAATTGACCCATCAAAACTTCAGAGTCATAAATGTTTTTGGAGCATCCCAAGGTAACTACATTGATCTTATTTTTCTTTACTGATTTAGTTCTCATTATTATTTTTAAGGACGACAAAAATACATTTTATAAAGTAAATTTTACTTGAAATCTTTTGGCATTTTTCTGTGATTTGTTAATTGTTCAAAGGTATACCCTAGTAACAATAATTTTCCTTCTTCATGTGATTTCCCAATAAAAGTAAGACTAATAGGTTCACCTGTTTTCTTATAGCCCATTGGTATTGTGAGGTTAGGATATTCTGCAACTGCAGAATACGCAGAGTGAGAATTATTCATAGATAAAATAGCATCTAAATTCTTAGTTTCTAAAGCTTCAAAAAAAGTTCTTGCCTTAATTTTTAACTTTGTTTTTATTCTTTCTAGATCAGTTTGTGATGTTGTGTCTTTTCCAATATTAATAAATCTTAGTTGACCATAAGGAGCTCTTAATTTTTTTGCTTTATTGTTATAAGAAATAATATCTTTAATATTTGAAACCTTTACCTTCTTATCTGCATAATTATTTAAATATTTTGGTAATTCATCTTTCATTTCAAGATTTAAAATTGTTAAAAAACCTGGTAGATTTACTTTTTTAGGAGCTATTACTACAATCTCACCCCCTGCCTCTTTAATTTTATCAATGTTAACCATAAAAATCGAATCTTTATAAATATCCTTAAATACTCCAAATCGTTTTCCTTTGAAAGAATTTTCTTGATGATTACTAAAATCCTTATCTTCAATTTCAATAGATTTTGGATCTGAAGCATCATAACCTAACATTGAATTAAATAAAATAAAACTATCAGTAACATTCTTTGTCATTGGACCGGGTGTATCCAACGTACTTGAGATAGGTATAATTCCTGTTCTACTCAACAAACCGACTGTGGGTTTTAAACCTACAACAGAATTCTGACTCGATGGAGAAATTATAGAACCTGAAGTTTCTGTTCCTACTGCAGCTACTGCATAATTTGCTGCAACAGCTACACCACTTCCTGAACTTGAACCACCAGATTCAAAAATAGTTCTACCATATGGGTTTAAAGTTTGTCCTCCAGTAGCGCTATAACCTAAAGGACAGGTTCCACAAAAATAATAGGCCCATTCACTTAAGTTAGACTTTCCTAATATAATTGCCCCCTCCTCTTTGAGTCTTTTTATAATATAAGCATCTTCTGTATTTTCATTTTTTGATAAAGCTATAGCGCCTGCTGTTGTTGGCATTCCAGCTGTGTTTATATTATCTTTAATTAATACTGGCATTCCATACATAGAAATATCTAATAGAAATTTGTTATTATCTCTATTAAGATCTCTAGCTCTCGCCTCCTTAAGGGCATTTGGATTCAAAGAAATAATAGCATTTAATGCAGTTTCATTATTGCTTTCAAGTTTCCTTATTCTGTATAAATAAAATAAAGTTAATTTTTCATGTGATAAAAGACCTTCTGAAATACTTTTTTGAATAGATGGAATATTTTGCTCTAAAATTAAAGGTTTTAACTTATTATATTCTTCTTCGGAAAAATTTGTAGAAAGCTCATCATTAAAGGGTTGAAAAACAGTGTTCATATCCAAAACCTTGGATTGAACTAATTTAAATTTCATTCTAGAAATTTTATGATCTTGCTGTTTTTGTATTAGTTCTGACTCATCATAGGTTTTAAAAAAATTTGAATCTTTTTTATTTTGACAAGAAAATAAAACCAGAAAAGAGATAAGAAAAATTATTTTTTTCATGTGATAATTTTTAAATTTTCATACAACTTCATAATTTAATAAGGAATAATTTATTACATAAACCAGTAATATTTGATTGTATATTTTAATTATGATTCAAAGATACTTTATAAATGGTACATAATAAAAACCTCAAAATCATTATTAAATATTTAATTTATGAGTTCAAAAAATAAATTCTATACTAATAAATTCGTGGTAAACAGAATTATTTAAGTAGTACTTTAAAGGTTTCCATTACTCCACTATAATTTAAAGTTAAAAAATAAAGACCCTTATTAAGTTTTAATGGAATTTTTATTTTTTTTAAGTTAGAAAATGTATCATTAAAAACAACTTGCCCAAGAGAACTTTCAATAGTAATGGAAATGTTTTTATAGGGTTTTCCTAGCTGAATATTCAGATTATCTGATGTTGGATTTGGGTAAACTTTAATTTTAACCTTTGAGTCTATTTGGCCTATACTAAGAGATGATGATGTAAAAAAGTCATTATATGTTAAAAAGAAATCAATCCCTAAGTATTCCGTTAAGGTAGCCAAACCAAATAGCATAGAGGAATAATCAATACCAATAATTTCATTGGGTATCCATGAAGTATTAGACTTACTATACCTCCAAAGAACAGGATCATTATTTACATTTGGAAGATTAAACTTTCCAAAATTACTAGTCCACAAATCAATCAAATTACTTTTACTTTCTGGATTTATAGGAATATATCCAGCTATTATGTGTGGAGAAACAATCATGTCTTCATTATTATTAATTGCATCAGCATGATAGGAAGAAGTTATTGCACTACCTGCACCTAGCCCCCATTCAAATGAATTATAATCCATATTTTGCCACCAAGAACTATCGGCTTGTTGAGAATTTTTAAGATATGTTAAATATTCAGTTGAAGTAGTGAAATAATGACATAGGAAATAATTAAACTGGTGAGTGAATGAAGAAAGAAAAGAATTATTATTATCTGACAATACTGAACTTCCCTGATATAATATCGATGGTAATAAACTAGGAGAACTATAATAATTATTCCATAAAATATTACCTGAAGTACCCACCTCAATTGAGTGATTTTTGGCGAGCCAAGCTACGATCATATATTCATTATAAGGACTGGTTAGTGAATTATTAATACCATTTCCGTCAGAATCCATACTTAAATAGATCTGACCTGTTGAAGCGTTATTAATAGCATCATTAAAATCTATTGAATTCCATAGTTCCGTGGTATAATGTGAAATACTATCATTTTGAAAATAGTTCATGGAAAACAAAGCCCCAGACACTAAAATCCCACTATCTATTGTACTATATTCTGAGTTCCAAGCCTGTTCACCTGTATGAATATCCATGAAATGACGATAGAATCCATTTAGTGTACGATCTGGCATAAAACCTGGTGTATTTCCAGTTGCTGTTTTAATAGTTTTCAATGCAAGTTCTGATGCATTATCAATCCATCCCATTGCATCGGCAATACAAAGTGCTATTAGACCCATACCTGTATTAGCTATTGAAATTGGATGATAATCAGAACCATTAAAAAGTGTAGCATCTCTATACATACCATTTTGAAGTCTCTGAAGTTCAAATACAGTATAGCTATTTCTAAATAATGAATCTATCTCAGGAGAATCTTGTCCATAGCCAGATAAAAAACAAAATGAGCTAAATAGTATTATTATTGACTTTTTCATTACTTTGTAACGTTTAGTATAAATCAAAACTGTATTTATACTTTATACCAATAATAGATTTTTGTTTTAACTCTATTCTATTAAAGTTCTTTTGAAACCCATAGAATAAAGTAACTTTTCCAAAATTTTTAAATTTTTTATTCGCATCGAAAGTTAAACGATATCTATTGAAGCCATTTTCTAAATTTTCTTTCTGTATTTGATTAAAAAGCTCCCCTTTTAGTCTTAATCCTACACCAGGGTCATTTAATTTATAACCTAAACCCATACGAAATCTAATATACTCATTGGGTATATTAACTTCTTCTTCGGGAAGTCCAAGTTCATTTTTGTGTTGATATCTTAGTCTATAAAAAAGAGTAAGCATTTTTAAATCATGCTTATAATTCATTTCAAATTGATATCTAAAATGAGTTTCGAGTCCTTGAATATTTCCAACATCATCATTCTCTCTTATAAAACGAACTCCTCCTCCTAAATTGAAGTCTTTAAATAATTCATAAGAGGTTTCAAGTTGAGTAAAATAGTTACTCATGGTAGAAATTTTATTTCTATATCTTAAATGTTCAGACACTGAAAAAGATAACTTCTTTGAAATATTTAAACCTACTTCTATAGAACTCCATCCCTCTGTGTCTGAAAGATTTTGAGCAAAACTATTCTGAACAGTTGAGAATATTAAAACTAAAAAAAGACGAAAAAAAATGTTAATTGATATTTTCAAAATTTTAATTTTTATAATAAACGGTTATTTCTGCAGTATCTCTCAGAAAATTAATATCTCCAATTTCTAGTTTTACAATTTGAATCCCTAATCTTTGTTGTATATCTTCTTTTAACTTATTGTGATTCTCAGGATGAATATTTTCAATAGTTTCATAAATAATATCCTTTTTTAAAACCATATTTTGATTGTAAAATCTTTCAAAAAAGTAGACCACTAAAAGAATTATGGAGTTGGCTGATAAAATCTCAACATAACTCATTTTTTTATTAGACAATGCATTCATAACTGATATACCAATAACTACAAAAAGATAAGTCATTTCTTTGACATCAATCGGTGTAGTTCGATATCTTAAAATCCCAAAAATTGCAAATAAACCAAGAGCCATCCCCAAATCTAATTCATACTTTTTAAGAGTAAAACACAAAAAGAAAACTACTGTTCCTATGAGATAAAATGTAAAGAGATATTCTTTTTTCTTTGAATATTTATAATAAATAAATCGAATAATACCTGTTAAAAAAATTACATTAATGATGAGCTTAATCAGCATTTTGTAAAAATCATTATCGAAAAAGGGAATTCCAAATATTTCCATTTTAGTTATACATTTTTTTAATTTTTAAATTGATTTCTTTAAATTGATTTGTTTTGACTGATGGTATTAGATTAGAAATGCCAACACAATACTTACTAAAACTTACATTGGGTATTTTACACATTTTTAAAGCTTTGTAAATTGCAGTATTTTCTTTTCCTCTCTCTTGTTTAACCTCTATTATTACAATTTCATCTAGTATTTTAGAATCGTTATCGGATTTAAAAACTATTCTGGAGTCAATTGTAACCCTTTCAGGTAAGTTTTTATTTACTAGGGTAAAACGACTAAAAGTGTTTGATAATACTGGGGTTAAAATTTGTGAACTGTCTGTATATTTTTTAATAAATTTTAATGATGACGGTGATAATTTGGTTTCAAAATTATCAATAGGACTTCTGAATTTATTGGTAACTCCGGTGTTATTCTTTTTTTTCACCTCTAAAAAACAAATATTTGAGTCTACATATTTTCGCATTCTAATCTTGTATCGATTTCCTTTCTTATTATGATGATAGTTGTAAAGCATTTTATCGTTAGTATCGAAATACAAAGTAGAATATTTCATCAACCTTTTATCATCAATGTCTAAAATATTATAATCAGAAGAAATCAAGGATAAAATCTCTAATAACTTTTTCTCTGTGGTTAAAAATTTGGTATCAACTCTCTTCAATAACGAAACGTTATCCATTTCTTTGAGAGAAATTGGAGAAAAGTTTATCAAATTATTTGAAATCATGAATTAATTATAAATATCTAAGTTATGAATTTTTTAATATTTATTTCATTCAAAAATATTACTGTTGAAAACTTCATGTTTGAGTATATTTTATAGAGAAAGGAGGCTGAAAAAATGAGGTTTCGATATTTATAAAGAAACCCACAATAATTATTGTGGGTTTCTTTTGCGGAGAAAGAGGGATTCGAACCCCCGGACCTGTTACAGTCAACAGTTTTCAAGACTGCCGCATTCGACCACTCTGCCATTTCTCCATTCGCAATTCGTACAGCGGCTGCAAATATAGAAAAGGTTTTGATTTTTTAAAAGTATTTACGTGTTTTTTAATTGATAATTTTTTAGAGTGATTTCTACTTTTTTTATAATACTTTTATCTACAAAATATCATAAATGTTAGACTATTTTTTGTTAATACTAGTAGGTTTTTTTGCCGGAATAATTAACGTCTTAGCTGGAGGTGGTTCTCTACTTACACTTCCCATGCTAATTTTTTTAGGCTTACCTCCACACATAGCAAATGGAACAAACAGAATAGCTATTATCATTCAAAATATATTTGCTGTAAAAGGCTTTCAGAGTAAGGGAATAAAAACTTATCCTTTTAGTTTGTATTTAGCAATACCTGCTACAATTGGCGCAATCATCGGAGCGATTGTAGGGATAAGAATAGAAGGACAACTATTCAATAAAATATTAGGTGTTATCATGCTAATTATTGTTGGATATATGGTAGTAAAACCAAGTAATTTTTCAAAAAACACCTTAGAAAGAATTACAGGGAAATATTTTTGGTTTAGTATAGTAGCCTTCTTTTTTATAGGTTTATATGGGGGATTTATTCAGGCTGGAATTGGTTTTATTATCCTATTAACCTTGTCTAATATTAATCAATTCTCATTAGTAAAAAGTAATGCTATTAAAGTAACTGTAGCTCTTATCTACACTTTAGCAGCTGTAGTAATATATGCATATAACGGAAGTATTCATTGGAAATACGGTTTAATTTTATCCTTAGGTAACGCATCAGGAGGTTGGATTACTAGTAGGTGGTCTGTTAATAAAGATGATAAATTCGTAAAAAAAGTCTTAATTATTATGGTATTAGCAATGGCAATAAAACTATGGTTTCCTAATTTTTATAGTATCTTAGCGGATCAAATTAAAGATCTTTTTTAATGGCTTTTAATTCATTTGGAAATATATTAAAACTTACTACCTACGGAGAATCTCATGGCTCAGCTATCGGAGGTGTTATAGATGGTTTCCCCGCAGGTCTTTCTGTAGATTTTAATGCAATTCAAGAAGAATTAAATAGAAGGAAACCTGGACAATCTAATATCGTTACTCAACGAAAAGAACCAGATACTGTAGAATTTCTCTCAGGAATTTTTGAAGGTACAACCACTGGAACATCAATTGGATTTATTATTAAGAACACCAATCAAAAATCTCATGATTATTCCCATAATACCAATGTATACAGACCTTCACATGCAGATTTTACTTATGATAAAAAATTTGGTATTAGAGATTACCGTGGAGGAGGAAGATCCTCTGCTAGAGAAACTGCTAATTGGGTTGTAGCTGGTGCTTTAGCTAAGCAATTGATATCAAAAATTTCAATCAATGCATTTACATCTTCAGTAGGTGATATTGAGATGAATAAATCTTATGACCTCTTAGATTTCTCAAAAACTGAGTCAAACAGTGTTCGTTGCCCAGATGAAAAAATGGCAGCGCTAATGATTAATAAAATCAAAGAAATTAGAAAGCAAGGTGATACCATAGGTGGTACTATTTCATGTGTTGCAAAAAATATTCCTGTAGGCCTAGGAGAACCTATTTTCAACAAACTTCATGCTGCTTTAGGTAACGCAATGCTATCATTAAATGCAGTAAAAGGTTTTGAATTTGGAAGTGGTTTTGAGGGAACAAAAATGAAAGGTAGTAAGCATAACGACATTTTTAATCCAGACGGAACTACCCAAACAAATCTATCTGGTGGTATTCAGGGGGGTATCTCTAATGGAATGGATATTTACTTTAGAGTAGCTTTTAAACCTGTAGCTACCATTATGCAAAACCAACCCACCATAAATTCTAAAGGAGATAAAACAGATATTATGGGGAAAGGGCGTCATGACCCATGTGTTGTCCCAAGAGCTGTTCCGGTAATAGAAGCTTTAACAGCCTTAGTTTTAGCAGACTTTTGGTTATTGAATAAAACTAGAAAAATATAATCTTTTTAAAATTAGTAATACATCATAAAAAAACCCAAAACAATTGTTTTGGGTTTTTATAATTTAAGCCTCACCTGTAGGACCAAAATTCATTGGAATTGGTGGTTGCTCGTAATCTTTGATTTCACCATGAACTTTCTCAAATTTCAAAATATTATCAGCTAGAGCTTTCGTTAACCTTTTGGCATGTTGTGGAGTCAAAATAATTCTTGACTTCACTTTAGCCTTTGGCATTCCTGGCATTATTCTGATAAAATCAACAATAAACTCAGAAACTGAGTGATTGATTATAGCTAAATTAGAATATGTCCCTCCAGCAACGGTTTCGTCTAACTCGATATTGATTTGACCTTTTTTATTTTGATCTTCGCTCATTATGTTTACAAATTAAAGCTTTCCTCAATTTCTTCTTTAGGACCAACAATTAGATTATCATAGGTTCTCATACCTGTTCCAGCAGGAATTTTCTTACCTACAATAACATTCTCTTTTAAGCCTTCAAGATGATCAACTTTACCATTAACAGCAGCTTCATTAAGTACTTTCGTAGTTTCCTGGAAAGATGCAGCAGAAATAAATGATTTCGTTTGAAGAGAAGCTCTTGTAATTCCTTGCAATACTTGTTCTGCGGTTGCAGGCTGTGCATCTCTAGCTACAACTAAGGTCTGATCATTTCTTCGTAATAAAGAATTTTCATCTCTTAATTGACGTGCAGAAATAATTTGTCCTGCCTTTACATTTTCAGATTGACCAGCGTCTTCTACAACTTTCATTCCGTAAATAGCGTCATTTTCTTGAATGAAATCATTTTTGTGAATCAATTGATTTTCTAGGAATAATGTATCTCCAGAATCTATAATTCTTACTTTTCTCATCATCTGACGTACAACTACCTCAAAATGTTTGTCATTAATCTTTACACCCTGTAAACGATATACGTCTTGAATTTCATTTACCAGATATTGTTGAACAGCAGAAGGACCTTGAATTCTTAGAATATCAATAGGAGTCACAGCACCATCTGATAATGGCATTCCTGCTTTTATAAAGTCATTTTCTTGAACTAAAATTTGGTTAGAAAGTTTAATTAAATATTTTCTAATGTCTCCAGTTTTAGATTCAACAATAATTTCTCTATTACCTCTCTTTATTTTACCAAAAGATACAACACCATCTACTTCTGAAACCACAGCTGGATTAGAAGGATTACGTGCTTCAAATAATTCTGTAACTCTTGGAAGACCTCCAGTAATATCCCCTGCTTTTCCAGATTTTCTTGGAATTTTCACCAATGTTTTACCACTCTCAACCGTTTCTCCATTGTCTACCATCAAATGAGCTCCAACAGGAAGTGTGTACGAACGAAGAACATTACCATCTTTATCTTCAATAATTAAAGAAGCTATGATTTTCTTGTTCTTAGAATCAGTAATTACTTTTTCTTGGAAACCAGTTTGTTCATCAACCTCAACTTGATAGTTAACACCTTGTTCAAGATTATCAAACTTCACTTTACCTCCAAATTCAGAGACAATAACTCCATTAAATGGATCCCATTGACAAATTGTTTCTCCTTTTTTAATGGATTTAATCTTTTTGTTGAAGATTACAGATCCATAAGGAATAATATTTGTACTTAGAGTGATATCTGTCTTTTTATCAATAACTTTAATTTCAGCAGTTCTAGAAATTACAATATCTGCAGTATTACCTTCAGAATCCTTTCCTTCAACAGTTCTAAGATCTTCGATAACTACCTTACCATCAAACTTAGCAATTAATTTATTGTCTTCAGATATATTTCCAGCAACTCCACCAACGTGGAACGTTCTTAAAGTTAACTGTGTACCTGGTTCTCCAATAGACTGAGCGGCAATAACACCTACAGCTTCACCTATCTGAACATTATTAAGCGTAGATAAACTTTGTCCATAACATTTAGCACAAATTCCTCTCTGAGACTCACAGGTTAGAGGAGATCTAACTTGAACAACATCTAATCCTGAAGCTTCAATAGCGTTTGCAGATTGAGAACTAATCACCTCACCAGCACCAACTAATAACTCATCATTTAGTGGATGGAAAACATCTTGTAGGGCTACTCTTCCTTCAATTCTATCACTCAAAGATTCTACAATCTCATCATTTTTCTTTAAAGGTGTAACATCCAATCCTCTTAAAGTACCACAATCATCTTCATTGATAATAACATCTTGAGAAACGTCAACTAAACGACGTGTTAAGTATCCGGCATCAGCGGTTTTTAACGCCGTATCAGCAAGACCTTTACGAGCACCGTGAGTAGAGATGAAATATTCTAAAATTGATAATCCTTCCTTAAAGTTCGAAAGAATTGGGTTTTCAATAATTTCTCCACCACCTGCAGTTGATTTTTTTGGTTTAGCCATTAATCCACGCATTCCAGTTAACTGACGAATCTGCTCTTTAGAACCCCTTGCTCCAGAATCTAACATCATGTATACAGAGTTAAATCCTTGTTGATCTTCACGTAAACGCTTCATTGATAGTTCAGTTAATTGATTGTTGGTTCTACCCCAAATATCAATTACTTGATTGTAACGCTCTTTTTGCGTTAACATACCCATATTATAATTCATCACGATCCCATCAACCTCATTGTTAGCCTCAGCTATCATAGATGTTTTTTCTTCAGGTATAATGATATCACCTAAACTAAAAGATAAACCACCTTGAAAAGCAAATTTATATCCCATGTTTTTGATTTCATCTAAGAAATTTCCTGTAGTTGGAATATCTGTAACTTTTAAAATACCTCCAATGATTCCACGGAGAGATTTTTTAGTTAATACTTCATTAATATAACCCGCAGCTTCTGGAACAACTTCATTAAATAAGACTCTACCAACGGTTGTCTCAATGATTTTCTTTACTGTGTTACCTTCTTCATCAATGTCATTAGTCCTTACTTTAATTCCCGCATTTAACTCAACCTTTTCTTCATTAAAAGCAATTGTTACTTCTTCTGGAGAATAAAAAGTCAAGCCTTCACCTTTCACTGGAACATCTTTTGTTGATTTCCTTTCTTTAGTCATGTAGTATAACCCTAGTACCATATCCTGAGAAGGTACGGTAACTGGTGCACCATTTGCAGGATTTAAGATATTGTGAGAAGCTAACATTAACAGTTGAGCTTCTAAAATAGCTTCAGGTCCTAATGGAAGATGAACAGCCATTTGATCTCCATCAAAATCGGCATTAAATGCAGTACATACTAATGGATGCAATTGAATGGCTTTCCCTTCAATTAATTTTGGTTGAAATGCTTGAATACCAAGTCTATGTAAGGTAGGAGCACGGTTTAATAAAACTGGATGTCCTTTGATCACATTTTCTAGAATATCCCATACAACTGGTTCTTTTCTATCTATAATTTTCTTTGCAGACTTTACAGTTTTTACGATTCCTCTTTCAATTAATTTTCTAATTACAAAAGGCTTGTAAAGTTCGGCTGCCATTTCTTTAGGAATACCACATTCAGACAATTTTAATTCTGGTCCTACAACGATTACAGAACGTGCAGAATAATCAACACGTTTTCCTAATAAATTTTGACGGAAACGTCCTTGTTTTCCTTTCAATGAGTCTGATAAAGACTTTAAAGGTCTATTTGATTCTGTTTTTACAGCTGAGGATTTACGTGTATTATCAAATAATGAATCTACAGATTCTTGTAGCATCCTTTTTTCATTACGTAAAATTACTTCTGGAGCTTTAATCTCCATAAGCCTTTTTAAACGATTATTTCTGATAATAACTCTTCGATATAAATCATTTAAATCTGAAGTAGCAAATCTACCTCCATCTAAAGGAACTAATGGACGTAATTCTGGTGGGATTACAGGAACAACCTTCATAATCATCCACTCAGGTCTATTTTCTCTGTTCTTTTGAGAATCTCTGAACGCTTCAACTACATTTAATCTTTTTAAAGCTTCAGCTTTACGTTGCTTAGAGGTTTCAGTATTCGCCTTATGTCTCAATTCATACGATAATTCGTCTAAATCTATACGAGCTAATAAATCTATTAGACATTCTGCACCCATTTTAGCGATAAATTTATTGGGGTCAGTATCGTCTAAATAAGAATTATCCTGAGGAAGTGTTTCTAAGATATCTAAATATTCTTCCTCTGTTAAGAAATCCATTTTTTGTAATGGCTCTCCTTCAACATTTTTTGCAATACCAGGTTGGATTACTACATATCTCTCGTAGTAGATAATCATATCTAACTTCTTAGATGGTAATCCTAATAAGTATCCCATTTTGTTTGGTAGAGATCTAAAATACCAGATGTGAGCTACAGGAACAACTAGATTAATGTGTCCTACTCTGTCTCTTCGTACTTTCTTTTCAGTTACCTCTACACCACATCGATCACAAACAATTCCTTTGTATCGAATTCTCTTATACTTACCACAAGCACATTCAAAGTCTTTTACAGGACCAAAAATACGCTCACAGAAAAGACCATCTCTTTCGGGCTTGTGTGTTCGATAGTTAATAGTTTCTGGTTTTAACACCTCTCCTTTAGATGTTCCTAAAATAGATTCTGGTGATGCTAAACCAATTGAGATTTTGTTAAACTTTTTT
>Ga0228653_1000358_pt1 | contig 14975 bp, 13 predicted proteins | sample 65DmetaG_FD_182745 | JGI IMG/M metagenome (GOLD analysis project Ga0228653, IMG submission 182745) | Seawater microbial communities from Monterey Bay, California, United States - 65D | ecosystem: Environmental > Aquatic > Marine > Coastal | place: USA: California | collected 2016-11-02
AAAACATAGTTATAGATCAAACTATTGAAGAGTTAATTAAAAAAGCGCTGAAGCAGAATAACGCCACCCTGGTGGCTCACTATTATGTAAGCGCCGACCTTCAGACTTTAGCTGAAGAGACTGGCGGAATTGTATCAGACTCTCTTGAAATGGCTCGATTTGGTCAAAACAGTGATGCTGAAACTATCATTGTTGCTGGAGTGAAGTTTATGGGAGAGACTGCTAAAATCTTATCTCCAGAGAAAAGGGTTTTAGTTTTAGATGAAAAAGCTACGTGCTCTCTAGATTTATCCTGTCCAATCAAAGAATTTTCTGAGTTTTGTGATCTTAATCCTGATCACGAAGTCGTTGTTTACGCAAATACTTCTGCAGAGGTTAAAGCCAGAGCTGACTGGGTGGTTACATCTGGGAGTGCACTCAAAGTAGTTCAGAAGTTACATAGCGAAGGAAAAAAAGTGCTCTGGGCACCTGACAAACATCTTGGTCATTATGTGCAGTCTATGACTGGAGTTGAAATGCTGATGTGGGACGGTGCGTGTATTGTTCATGAGGAATTCAAAGCAGAAGGCTTGAAAAGACTTATGGAGCTTCATCCAGAAGCTGGCATTTTAGTTCATCCCGAATCGCCTAAAGAAGTCATAGCTCTCGCAGACGTTGTTGGCTCAACAACTCAACTAATTAATGCAGTATCCTCAAGACCAGAAACAACTTTCATAGTGGCAACAGATAATGGCATTTTTCACAAAATGAAAGAGATTGCCCCTCATAAAAAATTAATTGAAGCCCCTACCATGGGTGAGGGAGCAGACTGCGAGTCTTGCGCTCATTGCAACTGGATGGCTATGAATAGTCTTGAAAAGTGCCTTGAAACTCTTAATACTGGACAAAATGAAATTCTCATTGATAGCGAAGTTATTGATAGAGCAAAGCACTCAATTCAACGCTTACTAGACTTTACAAAGTAACGTTTTTATTGGAGATATTGATAAAAAATGGCAGGACATAGTAAATGGCACAATATTCAGCATCGAAAAGGCGCTCAAGATGCTAAGCGTGGAAAAATTTTCACAAAGCTGATTAAAGAAATTGTAGTTGCTGCAAAGATGGGTGGTGGAGTGATTGAAAATAACCCTTCACTTAGGGCTGTGATTGATAAAGCACTAGCTGCAAACATGAAAAGAGACACCATCGATAACGCTGTTAAAAGGGGCTCTGGTGACCTTGAAGGGGAAAATTATGAGGAAATTCGCTACGAAGGTTATGGACTTGGAGGCACAGCCATAATGGTTGACTGCCTTACAGATAATAAAAATCGAACTGTCTCTGATGTTAGGCACGCCTTCTCTAAACACGGTGGTAACCTTGGGACAGACGGCTCTGTTTCCTATATGTTTTCAAAGCAAGGATTTATAAGCTTTGCATCTGGCGATGAAGATACAATCATGGAAATAGCAATTGAATCTGGGGCAGAAGATATAGTCATCAATGATGATAACTCAATCGATGTAGTGACCTCACCAGAGAATTTTTTTATTGTTAAAGATGCATTATTAGCCAAAGATTTAACTCCAGACCATTCAGAGATTACTATGGAACCTGCCAATAGAGTTGAGCTCAACGTTGAAGATGCAGAAAAGTTTATGAAACTCATAGAAAGACTTGAAGACCTTGATGACACCCAAGACGTCTACCATAACGCTGATATTTCAGATGAGATTCTATCTGAACTATGATTTCTTTTCACACCGGGATTCAAGCACTCAGAAAATTTAAAGTCAACTCACTTAATGAAAGATTTCAAGCTTTATTCCCAGACCTAGAACTTATTGGAACTGAATACATTCACTTTATACAGTCAGATAAAGATTTAAATCAATCTAACAAAAAAGCGCTCTATAAGCTTTTAGATTACGCACCGGGAGTTAACTTAGTTAATTCTAAACACAAGATAACAATTACTCCTCGAATTGGTACCATTTCACCTTGGTCATCCAAGGCGACTGATATTTGTAAGCTTTGCGGCTTATCAGTCGTTTCAAGAATTGAGAGAGGGATTAACTATCATTTTGATAGACCAGTTAGTGCAAATGAACTAGCCACTATATTAGAGCTAGTTATGGATAAGATGACTGAATCTGTCCTTAACGACATGAATGATTCAGGTTTATTATTCAATGAATTTATGCCAAATAAATTCGACACAATTGATATTTTAAGTCAAGGTAAATCTGCAATTAATAGGGCTAACAATGAACTTGGACTTGCACTAAGTCAGAGCGAAATAAATTATCTTTTTGATAGCTTTGTCGCCATAGAGAGAAACCCTAGAGATATTGAGCTGATGATGTTTGCTCAAGCAAACTCTGAGCACTGTAGACACAAAATTTTCAATGCAGATTGGACTATTGACTCTGAAAAACAAGCAATTTCTCTCTTTGGAATGATTAAAAACACTTACAAACAAAACCCAGAAGGTTTATTGTCAGTCTACAGTGACAATTCAGCAGTCATGAATGGATATGCTTCAAGCTACTTTGAAGCAAATGAAGAAGGCATATATCAGAGTTCTGTTGCTGAAAAAGCTGTCCTGATGAAGGTCGAAACGCATAATCATCCTACAGCAATTGCACCAGACCCAGGCGCTGCTACTGGGTCAGGCGGAGAAATTAGGGATGAAGGCGCCACAGGAAGAGGGTCTAAGCCAAAAACTGGTCTATGCGGCTTTTCAGTCTCAAACTTAAAGATTCCAAATTCAGTTCAGCCATGGGAAAAAGATTATGGCAAACCAAGTCAGATCTCCTCTGCATTAGAAATCATGATTGATGGCCCTATCGGCGCCGCATCATTCAACAATGAATTTGGAAGACCGAATACTTGTGGTTATTTCAGAACATACGAACAGAAAACAAATAATGGTGAAGTGAGAGGTTATCACAAACCAATCATGCTGGCTGGTGGCATCGGCAACATCAAAACAAATCATGTTGAAAAGGGTTTGATTTCTGACGGAGATAAAATAATTGTTCTGGGTGGTCCAGCAATGCTAATTGGACTGGGTGGTGGTGCAGCTTCAAGTATTGGCAGTGGGGATCAAAACGAAAGCCTTGACTATGCCTCTGTCCAAAGGGCAAATCCAGAAATGCAAAGACGATCTCAAGAAGTCATAACTGCTTGTACGAACCTCGGTGAAAAAAATCCAATTGTATCTATACATGATATTGGCGCAGGTGGACTATCAAACGGGATTCCTGAGATCGTCAATGACTCAAAGAAAGGTGCAAAGCTTCAATTAAGGTCGATACCCAATGACGAGTTTAAAATGTCTCCACTTGAAATTTGGTGCAACGAGTCACAAGAGAGATATGTCATCGCAATTAAAGAGGAAAGTATTAATCTTTTTGATCAAATTTGCCTGAAAGAGAGAGCACCCTATGCTGTTTTAGGAAGTGCTACAGACGACAGGCATTTGCTTTTGGAAGACTCTCATTTTAAAAACAAACCGATTGATCTTAAGATGTCACTTCTGTTTGGATCATCCCCCAAAACTCACAAAGATGTCGAGTCTTTACCGAATATTGAAAAAGCATTTAATCCATCAAATATTGAACTTGAAGATGCCATTAAGCGCTTACTTAATCTTCCAACGATTGCCAGTAAAAACTTCCTCATTACAATTGCTGATCGATCTGTAACTGGACTCATCGCAAGGGACCAAATGATTGGACCATGGCAAGTCCCTGTAGCTGACTGCGCAATTTCACTCTCAGACTATGAAGGCTACCAAGGTGAAGCAATGTCTATCGGAGAAAAAACTCCACTATCTCTTATCAATGCTGCTGCTGCTGCAAGAATGAGTGTTGGAGAAGCATTAACCAATTTACTAGGTGCTTACATTGAAGATATTAATCATATCAATCTATCGGCAAACTGGATGTGTGCTAGTGGGCATCCTGGAGAAGATGCAAAACTTTTCGAGGCAGTTAAATCAATTGGTATGGAACTTTGCCCTCAACTTGGCTTGACAATTCCAGTAGGAAAAGACTCTATGTCAATGAAAAGCTCTTGGAGTGAAGACAATGAAGAGAAATCTGTAACTGCGCCACTATCACTCATCATCAGCGCCTTCTCTAAAACTCCTGATGCAAGACTGCAAATGACTCCTCTACTCAGCACTGAGTTAAATTCTGAGTTGTTCTTGATTGACCTTGGGCTCGGTAAAAATAGGATGGGTGGCTCTTCACTTGCACAAGTTTTTAATCAAATTGGTAATGAGGCTCCAGACCTTGATAATCCAAAACTTTTTGCTAAATTCTTCTCAGCAATGAACGCTTTTAATAAATCAGGTCTGATTAGCGCTTTTCACGACCGATCTGATGGAGGTGCACTGATCACTTTATTAGAAATGGCATTCGCCTCAAGATGCGGATTGGATATCAGAGTGTCAGACCCTATAGCTGATCTGTTTAATGAAGAGCTTGGATGCATCATACAAGTCAGTAATCATAATCAAGCAACTGTCTTAAAAGAACTAGCTAAAATTGGTCTCAAAGACCATACCAAATCTATTGCTAAGATTACTGAGTCTGACGAGATTATAATCTATCATAACGATCTTAAAGTTTATGCAGATCGCAGAGATAACCTTCAGGAGTTATGGTCTTCAACATCTTATCAAATAGCCAAACTAAGAGACAATCCAGAGTGCGCTAAATCTGAAAATTCTGAACTATCTAGAACTTCAAGTGGTCTTATTAACTCACCCAGTTTTGACATCAATGAAACGATCACTGCCCCCTATCTTAACCAAGGGGTAAAACCAAAAATTGCAATTCTAAGAGAGCAAGGAATCAATGGCCACATCGAAATGGCAGCAGCATTTTCTAAAGCCGGTTTCGAAGCAAACGATGTCCATATGAGTCAAATTCTATCTGGAGAGATTTCTTTGTCAAAATTCAAAGGATTGGCTGCTTGCGGTGGATTCTCCTATGGCGATGTTCTTGGAGCTGGAAGAGGATGGGCCAACTCCATTCTTTTAAACCAAAGAGCCAAAGATGAGTTTTCAGAATATTTTCTTAGAAATGATAGCTTTACTCTCGGAGTCTGTAATGGCTGTCAAATGATTTCAAATCTTCAAGAAATTATTCCTGGAACTGACAATTGGCCTTCATTTGAAAGAAATACATCAGAGCAGTTCGAAGCCAGATTTACTGGAGTTAAAATTAACCATTCAAACTCAATACTATTTAACGGTATGCAGGACTCAGTCATGCCAGTTGCCATTGCTCATGGCGAAGGTAGAGCCTCCTTCAAGTCAAAATTAGCTGAAAATAATATTACAATGCAATATGTTGACCATTCTGGAAACTCCTCTCAAATTTATCCGCACAACCCTAACGGCTCTGAAAATGCAGCTGCCGCGATCTGCGATGAATCAGGAAGGATTACAATTATGATGCCTCATCCAGAGAGGGTTTTTAGAGCAGTCCAGAACTCTTGGCACCCTAATGATTGGAAAGAGCGCTCGCCATGGATGAGAATGTTTGAAAATGCCAGAGCATGGATCAATTAATTACATTCATATGAATCCCAATAAAATCATTAGAAGCAAGCGTAAAACCCTCAGCCTCACGATTAATGAAAATGCTGAGCTCATTATTCGTGCACCTAAAAGACTCTCTATTGAAAAAATTCAAGATTTTATTAATGAAAAAGAAAACTGGATTAATAGAAAAAAAAGATTAATTGAAAATCAAATAAAAGATGTTACAAGTAATCACAACAAGCTTCTGTATTTAGGTAATCTTTTTCCAATCAATGTAGAACAGAATGCGTCAAAAGAGCTTTTTTTTACCGGTGAAGAGTTTATTGCTAATTCAATAGAACCAGACTCTCTGTCATTATCTATCAAGAAATGGTACAAAAATAAATTTAAAGAGATAGCTCTGCCTAGAGTTGCATACTTTGCTAATAAACATAATTTGATGGTCAACCAGGTCAGAATAAAAAACCAGAAAACTATGTGGGGATCATGCTCTTCTAAAAACAACATTAACCTTAACTATCTTTTATTAATGGCTCCAATGGGTGTCATTGACTACGTCATAGTTCATGAATTAGTCCACACAATACACAGGAATCACTCTACTGACTTCTGGGACTCAGTTGAATCAATAATGCCTGAGTTTCAAGAACACAAACGCTGGCTTAAAAAAAATGGCTACAAGTTAAGAAGGATTTGAGAGTTAATTAGCTATTAAACTTTTCAACAGCTTCTTGCATGGCATCTTTCAGGGTATCCTGCTCAGCCATTTCTATGATGATGTCTCCACCACCAACAAGTTCAGAATTGAAATATATTTGTGGAAAAGTTGGCCAATCAGCAAAGTCAGGTAGGCTTTGAAAGACCTCTTGATCTTCAAAAACATTGACGTAAGCAAACTCTACACCAGTAGAGGCAAGTGTTTGAGAGGCTCTAGCAGAGAAACCACACTGAGGGAATTGCGGTGTACCTTTCATGTAAATGACAATTGCTGCGCTATCGACTTGCTTTTGAATTTTTTCTAATACTTCCAATTTACTTCTCCGATTTTTTTTTATTATTTTAATCTAGTATTTAAATCACTGTACACAATCATTCAAGAATTATTGTTTTACAGCTTGCGAAATAATGTATTTTTGCCCTTGCTTAATTTTTTTATAATTACCGAAAACTGACTTAAAGTTACTCTTAATGAAATCTTTCAGCCCATTGATCGTAACAACTGTAATTTTGCCACCTGACTCAAGGGCGTCAAAGGCATCATAAAGTATGATTGAAAGCTGCTCTCTTCCAACCTTTGCAGGAATATTTGAAATAATTTGACTAAACTTTATCTCACTTGGGACGTGCGTGAACGCATCTGAGAGATATGCTTTTGCGTTAACAATACCATTTCTCTTTGCATTTTCATTTGCAAGCTCAACAGCAATAAAATCCTTGTCTACCATGTGTACTTGGCCCTTATGGCATTGTCGAGCTAAAGCAAGACCAATGGGGCCATAACCACAGCCTAAATCTAAACATACATCACCCTCATCAGCACTGATATATTTCATGAGTAAAAGAGTTCCATCATCAATTGATCGTGGACTAAAGACTCCCCATCGTGTATGCAAATTTAATTTCGTACCCAATAACTCAACATCTAAAATAATGTCTTTTTTGAGCTTTGAAATATCTTTTCTTTCAAACATTTAAACCTTTTCAAATAAATATTACCTGTGTTTATTTTTTACAACGATAGCATCATCTCCAATATGCTCTTCGCCTCTCTTTTTAGCTAGCTGAACTTGTTTTTCTCTTTCTCTATAGCGCCTTAACTGGTCTGAATTTTTGGTTCCAAAACATCTTGGGCATGATGCTCCTTTCTCATAATGAGGATGCTTAGTGTCCTCTTCAGTAATTGGAAATCGACATGCGTGACACTTATCGTATTGACCTTGCTCTAAATTATGTTTAACCGCAACCCTGTCATCAAAAACAAAGCACTCTCCTTCCCATAAGCTCTCTTCCTCTTTAACCTCTTCTAGATATTTAAGAATACCACCCTGCAGGTGAAAAACATTTTCATAGCCCTTAGACTTGAGATAGGCTGTAGATTTTTCGCATCGAATACCCCCAGTACAAAACATTGCAATTTTCTTGTTTCGATACTTCTCAAGAGTATTTTTTGTAAAACTTGGAAATTCTCGAAAAGTCTCAGTATTAGGGTTGATAGCGCCCTGAAAGCTACCAATTTCATATTCATAGTTGTTTCGAGTATCAATTAATACGACATCGGGATCATTGATTAAATTATTCCAGTCTTTTGGCTTCACGTATGTCCCAACTGAATGGGTTGGGTCTATTTCTGTTAAGCCCATGGTTACTATTTCTTTTTTTAATTTAACCTTAAGTCTTCTAAATGGAATTTTTTTACTATATGAAAATTTGTATTCAAGACCATGAAATCTCTCATCAGCTTGCAAATAGTCAAGAACATTTTCAAGACTCTCTTTGCTTCCTGAAATAGTTCCATTAATGCCCTCTCTGGCTAGCAAAAGAGTGCCCTTAACTGACAACGAATCTAGAAATGACCTCAGAGGTTTCTGAATATCCTCAAAATCATCAAGTCTAGTAAACTTATATAAAGCACAAATGGCATGCATTTTTCAGAGACACTAAGCTAAAAATTTTTAATTTTACTTGCCATAACAAAAGATATAAGCTTAATTAGGGCTCTAATAATCATAAAAACTCCATTAGTGCTTCACTTTAATTTATATTGAGAAGTGTATAATTCGACTCTTTCTTGTGATTCTAGAATAATAATTAAATCTTCTGCAATGATATTAGATCAAATTCAAACTCCAGTTGATATAAAAAGCCTGAGCATCGATGAGCTAAATACTCTTGCTGAGGAAATTAAAGTTTTTTTAATTGAAAGTATTGAAAAAACTGGAGGTCATCTAAGCTCAAATCTTGGAACAATTGAATTAACCTTGGCGATGCATTATGTTTTTGATAGCCCAAATGATACTTTTGTATGGGATGTTGGACACCAAGCCTACACTCATAAAGTACTAACTGGAAGAAAAAGTATGATGTCTACACTGAGGCAAAAAGACGGTTTGTCAGGCTTTACAAAAAGAAGTGAGAGCGAGCATGACGTCTTTGGCGCAGGACACTCATCTACCTCCATAAGTGCTGCCTTAGGAATTGCTTTTGCAAATAAACTCAATGATAGCTCAGATACCTCTATTGCAATTATTGGTGATGGTGCACTCACTGGTGGCATGTCATTTGAGGCACTGAACCATGCGGGTGATACGGATACTAATCTATTAATCATTCTTAATGATAATGATATGTCAATCTCCAAGAATGTTGGGGCTCTCAGTAAATACTTAACGAGACTGATTTCAGGAAAGATCTACTCAACAATGAAATCTAAATCACTTGAATTTTTAGAGCGCTTGCCTCGCATTCAAAAATTTGCGAAGCGTTCAGAAGAGCATTTAAAAGGGATGATTCTTCCGGGAACTCTTTTTGAAGAATTAGGTGTAGACTACTTTGGGCCAATTGATGGACATGACATATCAATCTTAATCAAGACTTTAGAAAACTTAAAGAATCTTAAAAAACCTAGAATCCTTCATATCATTACAAAGAAGGGTCATGGTCTAGAAGAGGCTGAAGAGAATCCACTGAAATTTCATGGCATATCTCCACCTTCAGTGTCAACAAATAATTTCCCAAGCTATAGCAGTGTTTTTGGAAGATGGCTTTGTAATTCTGCCAAAGTTGATGAAAAAATCATAGGCATAACTCCAGCAATGTCAGAGGGATCAGGAATGGTTGAATTTGCCAATGAATTTCCTGAGCGCTTTGTTGATGTTGCCATTGCAGAACAACACGCAGTAACTTTGGCAGGTGGAATGGCTGCAAAGGGACTAAAACCGATAGTTGCGATCTATTCAACCTTTTTGCAACGAGGTTATGATCAGTTCATTCATGATATTGCACTGCAAAATTTAAATGTTACTTTTGCTATAGACAGAGCTGGACTTGTAGGGGCTGATGGAGCCACTCATGCTGGAATTTTTGATTTGAGTTTCTTGAGATGTATACCCAATATTACTATCATCGCTCCGAGTTCATCAATTGAAATGTATAAAGCTCTTAATTTTGCAAACCGCTTAGAAGGACCGGTTTGTGTAAGATTTCCAAGAGGAAAGTCCAGTGTGGAAGACTTTGTTACTGACTCTGGATTTGAGTTAGGCAAAGGCGAAATTGTACGAACGGGACAAGAAACGTCCATTTTTGCTTTTGGAAATATGCTCGAAGCCGCCATTGAAGCTTCAGAGAAGATTAATGCAACTGTTGTGGATATGAGGTTTGTAAAGCCATTAGATGAAGAGTTGATACTAAAAATTGCAAATGAGTCTAAAACTCTCATTTCTATAGAAGACAATACTTTAAATGGTGGAGCTGGAAGCGCCATCAATGAGCTATTACAAAAAAATAACATTAAAACAAACCTTCATATACTGGGTGTTCCTGACAAAGTTACCGATCACGGGACACAATCTGAACTTTATGAACTTTATGGTTTGACTGCAGAGAGAATTATTGAGGTCTCAAAGAACTAATGAGAGAAACACTAAAAAAATACAGTCCAAAACCTGAAAATATTAATCTTGGCTGGTTTAATAAACATTTAACGAATCCTGAAATTTGGAAATGGAATAAAAAAACGATTTCTAGGGCGTTTGCTATTGGACTTTTTTTTGCATTTATTCCGCTTCCAATGCATACTTTACTTGTGGCAATTTTCGCAGTATTTTTTTCCGCAAACATTCTTCTCTCAGTTCTTGTGGTTTGGATTAATAACCCAATTACAATGGTTCCTTTTTATTTCTTTACTTATAAATTAGGTGCCTCCATTATGGGTATTGAAATGGACCCAGAGTTTGAATTTACCTTTTCATACATTATGCAAAATTTTGGAAATGCTACGTTAGCATTTTGGGTTGGCGGACTAATTACATCGACCATTACTGCGGTTGCAGGCTATTACTCAATTATAGCTATCTACAAATATAAAGCATTCAAGAGGGTTAGACGTTGGAAATAGGTATTCGCCTTCTAATTTGCATTTCAAGAGTATCAACTAAAGATTCGTTATTGACCTTACTGTGAGTTTTGCCATCTATATACAATAAGTTCGGTGAACCGCCAGTAAGGCCCACACTGACCTCTTTAGCCTCTCCAGGGCCATTGACTACGCATCCAATCACAGCTACATCAATTGATTCAGTAACATCCTCAAGGCGGGACTCTAGCTCATTAACTACAGAAATGACATCAAATTTTTGTCTAGAGCATGAAGGACAAGCAATTAAGTTCACACCTTTTTTTCTTAAGTGGAGTGATTTTAAAATATCAAAACCAACTTTAACCTCATTCACAGGATCCGATGCGAGCGATACGCGAATTGTATCTCCTATACCTTCACTTAATAACATACCCATTCCAATTGAAGATTTAACAGCACCCGATCGAAAAGATCCAGCCTCAGTAATACCTAAATGAAGTGGATTGTCAATTTGCGAAGCAAGTTGGCGATAAGCAAATACTGTCATAAAAACTTCAGATGCCTTTAGTGACACTTTGAAATTATCAAAATTCAACCTATTTAAAATATCAATGTGCCTAAAGGCTGACTCTACCATTGCTTCAGGAGTCGGCTCAGTATATTTCTTCTGCAAATCTTTCTCAAGAGACCCTGCGTTAACTCCTACTCTGATAGGAATCCCATTATCTTTTGCAGATGCAACAACCTCTCTAACTCGATCTTCTTTACCAATATTTCCAGGGTTAATTCTCAGACAATCAGAACCGTATTCTGCCACTTTCAAAGCTATTTTGTAATCAAAATGAATGTCAGTAATTAATGGCAAGTTGACAGATTTTTTAATTTTTTTAAAGGCTTCAGCAGCCTCCATAGTTGGTATTGACACCCTGACTATGTCAGCACCAGCCTCTTCAAGGGAAATTATTTGAGCGACAGTAGAATCAACATCGCAAGTATCTGTATTTGTCATGCTTTGTACACTAATCGGAGCATCTCCACCTATGGCAACATCGCCGACAAATATCTGCCTAGAAACTCGTCTTTTAATTTTGTGTATTTGCTTCATAATTGCTTACAACCTCATCTAGACTCTCTACATTACTCTCTATTAATTTGGGAGCAATTGGCTCGTTAGAGTCTTCAACAACTTTTTTTTCATCTTCAACATATTCAGGGGGCTGACTGATGATAATTGTGCTTGATTTACTTTCACTTAAATCTAAGTTCTGAAGATAATACCACAGACTGATTAGAGCCAAGAAAAACAACAAGAGTCCGATTAATTTTCCAAAAGATCTTTTTTTCTTTTTTGGGTAGTAATCAATTCCGTCCAACATTTCTTCTACTCTTGTCTAGTACTTTTCCAGCCAGTTGACCGCATGCAGCATCCACGTCATCACCTCTGGTTCTTCTTGTAGTTGTGCGAATACCTGATCGGTGCAAGATATCTTGAAATTTATCTATAGATTTATTATTGGACGTTTTATATTGAGTTTCTGGAAATGGATTGAAAGGAATCAAATTCACTTTAGCTGATTCTCGATCAAACCAAAAGTTCAACAGCTTTGAAAGTGTTTTAGCATTTTCTACAGAATCATTTACATTTTCTAACATCACATATTCAAAAAGAATATGCCTCTCCTGAGACCCAGCATTCAGATAATAATGGCACGCTTTCATTAATTCTTTTATTGGGTATTTCTTATTTATTGGAACCAGTATATCTCTTAATTCATCTTCAGGTGCATGCAAAGAAATAGCTAGACTAACTGGAACTGTATCCGACATTCTTAGAAGTGCAGGAACAATTCCTGAGGACGAGACAGTAACTCGTCTTCTTGATAGTCCAAAAGCCCAATCATCTAATAGAATCTGACAAGCATCGTAAACAGGTGATTCATTTAACAATGGCTCCCCCATTCCCATAAAAACTACATTAGAGATGCGTTTATTTTCTTGAGCTAAATAATTTTTAGCAACTAAAACCTGGCCAATAATCTCATGAGTTTTTAGGTTCCTGTTAAAGCCTTGATACCCTGTTGAGCAAAAAGTACACGCAAGTGAGCAGCCAACTTGTGAAGAGATACAAAGAGTTCCTCTTTCTTTTTGAGGAATATAAACAGTCTCAATATGATTATCTTCACCAAGCTTTATGACCCATTTGACAACCCCATCCTTTGAATTATTTGTTGAAATAACTTCAGGCAAATCAAGAGAGGCTATTGAGCCAAGCTTATCTCTAAGGTCCTTTGAAAAGTTATGCATATCACCAAAGTTATAAACCCCTTGGTGATAGATCCATTGCATAATTTGTTTTGTACGAAAGGGCTTTTCACTCAAGTCTGAAAAAAAATCCTTAAACTTACTTTGAGTTAGTCCGAGTAAGTTTTGTTTTTCTAACATGAGGATGATCTAATATCTATCGCGTTCTAGGGCAGACACCCTTATTACCAAAGAAATAGGCAATCTCTATGGCTGCATTTTCCAATGAGTCTGAACCATGAACAGCATTTTCATCTAAAGACTCTGCAAAATCTGCTCTAATAGTTCCTGCATCAGCCTCTTTTGGATTTGTTGCACCCATGATCTCACGATGCTTTGCAACAGCATTTTCACCCTCTAAGACTTGAACCATTACAGGGCCTGAAGTCATAAAAGTCATTAGGTCATTAAAGAAAGGTCTGTCCTTATGAACAGCATAAAAACCACCAGCCATTTCTTGATCTAAATGTATCATTTTAGATGCCACAATTCTAAATCCAGCATTTTCAAATCTTGAGTAAATTTGACCGATGACATTTTTAGCTACGGCGTCTGGCTTAATTATTGATAAAGTTTGCTCCATGGACAATCTCCAATTATTTAAAAAGCCGGTATTTTACCATGCAGAGAGTTATTTCAACGGTTTATGCAGAGATGAGTCGACAAATTCCAAGTCAAAATATTTTATAAATTTTTTCTTCTACGATAGTTATCAAATTTATCATAGACTTTAAAGTAAGCACTCGCAATTGGAAGAAACCAAGGAGAACCATAGTAATATGGACGAGTCTGTAATGATGTGCTCTCGAATACAGTTACTTTTTTATCTGGCTCTAGAATCTTTAATGCTGCCATGTGACCTAGGTAAGGAGCCATAGCTACACCATTACCACAATAGCCCATTGCAGAATATATTCCATCATAACACCCCAAGTTAGGAAGCATACTAAAACTAAAGCCTGTAAAACCTGTCCAGCAGTGACTTATATCAACTCCATCCAGCTCAGGAAAAATCTCAGATAACGTTTTTTTAAGTATTGGAAGTGCTTTTTCAGCTGGCATGGAATGCATAGCTGCTCTTGTTCCAATCATTATTCTTTTTCCGCATGGAGTTGGCCGATAATAACAATAGCGCTTTCTTGTTTCTACTATGCAATGACCTCCTGGTATTAATGAGTTTACTCTGTCTACTCCAATCTCTTCAGTAGTTATAATAAAGCTAGGTACTGGCAAGATTCTTCTAGATAAATACTTTGAAAGAGAAGATCGAGTGTATCCGTTGGTTGCTATCAAAACATCCTTACAACTTATGAATTCATTTGCAACGGAAACAACAAAGCCAGCTCCTTGATTCCCTGACAATGGAGTGATTTGATTTACTGGCATATTTCCAAAAACCTTTGCGCCAGATTTTATGGCCAGCTCATGGAGACCATAATGAAACTTTCGGGGCTGGACTGAGCCATGGTCTTCATAATACTGACCCCCAAAATATAACTCAGTTTTAATTGATTCAGACATTGTCGAAGCATCAATCATTTTAGAATTAAAATTATCAATAGCTTTTAATTTTTTTAGATTCTCAGACATGCTGAATTGATCCTGAGGCACCCATGATGTCCTTAATCGCCCACAAATCTGAAGATCACAATCAATATTGTTTGCTTGAATTAAATTTGTAGTAAAAGCGAGTGACGCATTTGCTTCTTTATGGATTTGTCCGGCAACATCTGTTCCATATTTTTCTTCTGCCTGTTGTGGCGATACCTTATGTCCTGAGCCCAACATCCCACCGTTTCTTGTACTTGCACCAAAACCTAACTCAACTGAGTCAAAAACAACAACTGAAACTCCAGATTTTGCTAAAGTAATTGCCGCACTTAAGCCAGTAAATCCTGCACCAACAATTACTACATCTGCATTCTTTGGCATCCTGTTACTCTCTGAATAGTGTGGCTGCCCTTCCCACCAATAAGGAGTGAATTTAGTCATAAATTAAAAAAATAGTTAATTTAAAAAAAAGTATATCAACCTTAAATAACTTTATTTATTATTCTT
>Ga0228653_1000369_pt1 | contig 14770 bp, 23 predicted proteins | sample 65DmetaG_FD_182745 | JGI IMG/M metagenome (GOLD analysis project Ga0228653, IMG submission 182745) | Seawater microbial communities from Monterey Bay, California, United States - 65D | ecosystem: Environmental > Aquatic > Marine > Coastal | place: USA: California | collected 2016-11-02
ACCAGAGTTTCCATCATCTCCACCATTACCATCATCACCACCAGAGCCATCACCTCCCGAATCTCCTCCACTATCACCACCGGAATCACCTCCACTATCACCACCGGAATCACCTCCCGAATCTCCACCACCATCAGAACCACTTCCTCCACTATCTCCACCAGAGTCTCCTCCGTTACCACCTGAATCAGAACCACTTCCATTTCCACCACTATCGGAACCGCCTGATGAACCACTTCCATCAGAACCTCCACTACTTCCACTACTTCCACTACCATCCGAACCAGAGGAACCAGATGAGCCAGAACCAGAAGAACCAGAAGATGAACTACTTCCTGAAGAAGTGTTGTTAGTTGAGGTGTTAGTTGTACTTGTTGAGTTAGTAGCGTTGTTAGCTGCGTTCTGAGCGTTGGTAGTTTGTGTTTGTGTGGATGAACAAGGAGATAATGCTTGCCACCAAGCATATGTAGTTAACAACCATTGATGTAATTCACCATTGGTGTATTGTTGATAAGTAAATACTCTAACTCTATTATAGAAAGATACTACTGCTGAACCCGTAGTAAAATCAGCAGTAACTACTTGAACTTCACCAGTACATCTGTCCACAAATGTCTGAGTGAAAGTTTGTGAATAACTAAGTTGTGTTATGCACAGAAAGAAAAGTATCGTTAAAAGTTTTTTCATCCATTAGTTTTCGAATATACCTTTTCGTATCATTCGTGCAACAATTCTTGCTGATGCAGTTTCTAATGCCTTTCGGGTAGATACTCCTATACCCGATTCTCTAAATTTGATTTCATCTACATCTAAACCTATTAACCCTTCTTGAGTTTTAACAGTCTTAGCAGTACCTAAACCAGAACCAACCAAATACCTACCTGTTTCGGCATCGGTGAACCTTACTTGTAATCCCAAACGAGTTGTTTGTGTTTGTTTAGAACCATCTTTAAGAGAAAGAACTTCATCTTCAGATACCGAAAAATCATATATCTCAATTGTTACAAAGTATTTAGCAAGTGTAATCTTACCCATACCATAAACTTTATTTTCAGATACACCTTTTCTTGATGCAATCCATTGAGATTTCATTCTATCTTTAATAGCTGATTTCTCCTCAACGAACTCAAATCTATTTGTCCAATCTAAGTATTCGATTACAATGTTAGTTAACCCTAATCCAACTCTACCATCCCTTAATTCAGGGTAAGTTTCATATAAATCATCCGAGATACCCACATCTAATAAAGCAACAGGTAACATATCACCCCAATAATCCGAAACATCATCAATTGATTTTTTCTTTTCGAATTCAGCAACATATTCCTCTGCCTTAATACTTCCAACTTGTGCAAATGTGGTTTGTGTTAAAAATACACATACCACTAATAGTAATAATTTTTTCATTATTCTTCGTTATCCAATATTTTTTTGAATTGTTCATATAATACGAACATAGCTGTAACAATTGCTAATGTGAATACCATCACATCTAATAGTACCATTATTTTTTCCTCATATGATTGGTTAGGTTGGGATACATACTTAATCCCAACTCAGTTAACCAATTATCGATTCTTATTAATATGTCTATAATCTTTTTCATTAATATCCAAGTGTATCGAATACACCAAAGGTTGCATTATCCATTACGGATGGGTCTGATATAATATGAAACAATAGAGTACCCATTCCAAGTACCCACATTGTAAACAACCCAGCAATCCATACCTTTAGAATAACATCCACCAGTTTATAGTCTGAATGTTTATCCGTAAAAATTGTCATAAAATTCTCCATAGTTATTATTTTTGTAAAATTATTAATGTGTATCTTTTATACTCTTAGGTAATTTCCAACCATGTATTCTCATTTGCCAAGAATACCAACCAGCAAACCCAAAGAATGATATTAACCAAATACCAGTTAACCACTCATAGGTGTGCATTAAATCACCCAAAATTATAAAGTAAGCATTGAGGTAGATGATACCAGACAAAAATCCTATTAATTGTCCCCATACTTTCCACCATTTCCTAAATCCATTTAACATAGTCTTATAATTTAATGTAAACTTATATAACTGATTACCAGTCTATCTCCTCTTCTTTTTCTTTCTTCTCCTTAACAGGCACTTCTTTTATTATAACTCTCTCTTGTGCAGGTTTTTGTTCTGGGATATTGATAATAATCTCAGGCCCAGTTACATTAACCTCTTGCTTTTGTTCTACTTGAACTTGTTCGGTTTGCTCTTCATCAGATTCTATTCCTACAAATGATTTAACCTCATCTATAAAAACACCACCCAATGTAGTTAGTATGATACCAACTCCAGCTATTATTTGATTCTTTATTTGTGCAAAAAATCCTTCTTTTTTTTCTTCACTCATAATTGTATATTTTAATTGTTAACAACAATAGAAGCTATACCTATGATGTCGTGATTATCATCAGTTAACTCCAATGTATATCCATTATTTTCCAACGAAGATACATAAACCTTTAATATGTTATCTCCTTCGTTAGCATCTAATTTCTCTTGAGATACCAAATTCTTTGAAATATCTCTAATCTTAACTCTATATGTTCCTGTGTAAGGTAATTTAATATTCATTCTTACTTCATCAGAAACAATCGTTGATTCTACTTTTAATCCTTGAACATCTTCTATTTGTAAAGATTCAGGAACTTCTACTATATCATCAATAGGTGAGATGATATCATCATCCATACAACCCACTAACAAAAATACCGATAATAATAATAATACTTTTTTCATTCTTATTCCATTATAAAATTAATTTGTGTACCATCTGCTTTAACACCTTCATTAACTTTGAAAGTGATTAGACCAGATGTATTTTGTAACTGAACTATTGGTGTAAAGATTAACTTATAAGGAGTACCTGTTTTAACAGTTGCCTCAAAGTTTTGGTCAAATGAACCAATATTTATTTTTCCATCTTCTTCAATGTGATTTGAGAAGTTAGTCATAGTATTACCAGTATCGAAGATAACGTTATCTAATACTAATCTTGTTCTATCGTATATGATATTAAACTGAGCTCCAATCATTTCTTCAACTTGTGAACCGATTGTGAATTCTACCAACCCATCCTTTAACTCAGATGTTAAATCTAAATTAGCCTCCTCAGCAGTTCCACTAAACTTAGAACCAGCAGCCATACTCATTCTTGCAACTGATGCATTTGCTTGTTGTGATGTTGGTATCGCAGTACCTTCAGTATCAGGTTCCCAAGAGTGTGAGAAGTTAACATCACCCATAAGAGCGTGTACAAAGTTAAATGATTTATTTGAATCAGTTGGTTTGAATGTTGCATCAATACCAGCAAAATAACTTCCATTCTCATCTATTGTACCAAACGTTGATTCATTACCACCCGATTGTATTGCTCTACCTTTGTAAGTTATATAAGTTGTGTTATCACTACTAACCCCTTGTAGATAAGCAAGTATCTCATATGAATCTTGGAAATCAATCTTACCATCAAATGCTTCATCGTGGAATATATTTGCTATAAATGTTTGAATGTAATAATCAAATGTGGTTGTTGAACCATTTGGTGAATTACCCCCACCAATTGCCTCAGCAAATACCAATGCTAAATCAGATACAGTTACTACATTATCCATATAATCTTTTGATTGGTCAGCGTAATTCCAAACAAAATATTCTTTATCATTTTCTAAACCAGTTACAACTGCTTGACCAGATGCATCATATGTACCTGTTGCAACTGCCGATGCTCCTTCATTTACTTGATTACCAGCACCAATATCAGATTTGTTGTAAACATTATAAGTGAAGTGAGTACCATCTCCAATATTATCATCAATGATGTTTGATAATATAGTAAGGGTTACATTACCTGCATCACCACCTTCAATGTTTGAAAGAGATAAGTTGAAATTTGAAGTACCCTTAGTAACACCGATTTGTGTATTATCTGATTTCTTTAAGTTAACCCAGTTAGCATTTAATATGCTTGAATAGTTTGAATAGTTTGAATTTGCCTTATCTTTGATTATAAACTTATATTTAATAATCTCAGAACCATCTCCTAATGCAGTTACATCTTGATATGTTATTCTTTCAACACTCCAATCAGAGTTTGTTGGATAACTACTATCAGAACCTAACCAATATGTATATTGTCCATCATAATCATCTACATCCTTATTTGAATCAGGATTAAACTTATAACCATTCCAACTGTTGATTGCCTTTTGAGCTGATGTTGATGTTGGTTGCCAAGTTGATGATATTTTATTTAATAACTTGTTGTTGTACTGAAAGTCAAATTGATAAAGTGATGCATCTATATCAGCACCATTTGCATCCTTTGCCTTAAAGTAATTGAACTTTACTTCTAATGTATCACCCACCTTAGTAACTGAATTTACAGATGAGTAATCAAGTTTCGCATCGGTTTGTCCGAATACGTTTAGTGTACAAAGTACACTTACGAATAATAATAAAATTTTTTTCATTCTAATAAATCTTTAATTATAGCTTCACAAACTCGTTTAAGAGCTATGGAAGCCGTTTGTTGATTAAATTTTCCGTCTGCTGCAATTACAAGTGTAGTTGTGGATATTTGCTTCGAACTACCTTTTTGTTTCGAAGTTTTTATTACTTTTCCATCCTCAACCAATTCTCCAATTGCTGCAATTTGTGTTAGTGAAACGCCTTTTCTATAAACGGCTATACTAGCTCCCATATTTTTAATATCAAAAAATACTAACTTAACATTAATTCGTTTGGAAGCACCGTCATACAAATCATAATCATATTCCAATATGATTTCCTCTAATATGTTTTCTATACCAATAGCTAGATTACGATTACCAGCAAACTTACCCATACGAATTTCGTTGGTAACTTCACCGATTGCAATTTCTTTTGGTTCGTAAAAATCTTGTTGTGCGTGAGTAGGTACACTCAATAGAAGAGATGTAACTACTAACAAAAACAATTTTATAGCAGCATTCATTTGCTATACCTTTTTTAGTTCAGGTAAAACAATTGATAAAACAATTAAAAAACGATTACTAAAACATTAGGGTAGAACCCCCTAATATAACTCTATTGAGATAACGATTGAACCCAATGAGTATTAGATACTAAACATTGAGTATTTGATTATAAATATATCTAAGTATTAAATACCGATGTTTTTAAGTCTTAAAATTTCATCCTTTATCTTTTGATTAAAAGGAGTCCACTTAAAATTATCCAACATCCACTCTCTATAATGAGCTGGTATTTGAATGATTTCCTTTCCAGCATATTTACCGAATGGCATCTTTACTGAAGGACCTACAGCGGCTTTTTCGTATGGTGATGGTTCACCTTCTATATGTAATCCAATCTCTTTAATAGGAATACCTGTTAATAGTTTCTTTCCTTCTCCATACATACTCCACCTTCCCTTATCTTCTTTGAAGTATATATCCTCAACCTTTCCAAACTTTGGAACCGCTCCTACGAAATCTACAACTAATCCCTCTGATTTATTAGGGTGAATACGAGTAACTCTACCAACAAACTGATACCACCAACTTAAAGAAGCAGTTGGTCTACCAGTAATAATACAATCTAATTCAGGATAATCAAATCCAACTGATAATATATTAACTTGAGCAATACATCTTAACCTACCAGCTTTGAAATCCTCTAAAGTTTCTTTTCTTTCTTGAGGATTCATATCGGAATATACTGCTTTACAACTTGGAATTAGTGTAGTTAACTCTTTAGCTTCATCAATTGAAGGTACAGCTATTAAGATAGAACGCCTATTGTACAACTCTTCTACTTTTTTTACAATCTTTGATGAGATTTTCTGGTTTTTGTATGCTTTCTTAATAGATGAATTAGAATATTCAGCACCAGTTGTATTATAAATTAAATCACCAGTATTGAAATCATATGATTGATATTCCAATCTACTCCAAAACTTTTCCTCAACCATTTGTTGAATTTGGGCAACGTGAATAATCTTCTTAAAGAAGTTACCCTTCTTAGAACGATTAGTTAACATAACCAACTTAGAGAAAGGTTTACCATCAGCTCCCATATTGGTTTGAAGTTTTAGAGGAGTAGCAGTTAAACCTAAAGTATGAACAATACCAGCTCCCTTTAAGAACCTTCTTAACATTCCGTTTGGTTCTCTGGGAAATCTATCACACTCATCTATAATTACCTTAGTGATACCATACTCTTTAAACTTCCAAGCTATATTAACAATAGAACCAATGGTAGCATATGTTACATCACCAATTTCTTTTTCACCCATAGAAGCTGAATAGATGGTTGCATCACCACCTAAGTTAATAAACTTCTCATAATTTTGTTCTAATAATTCTTTTGATGGCTGGATTACCAATACTTTTTCACCCACACCTTTTGCTATATGGGCAATAACGATTGATTTACCGAAAGCAGTTGGTGCTACGATAATAGAAGGTACTGGTTTCTTTTCAGAAAAGTATGCAATTCCCCTCTCAACGGGCTCTATTTGGTTATTTCGTAATGTTAACATTCGTAATACTTATATATGTATATACATAAATATACAATAATACTAATATACGAAAAAAAATTGACATGGCAAAATAAATTAAATGTTAAATTTTTCCTAATTTTGTTTGGTTATTACAAAAATTATTCGTATATTAGTATCAAAATATGTTCAAGCGAATTTCTTCTTTTAGAAGTTCGTTATACATATTCAAAGAAACCCCTTTATGGGGTTTAGTTATATTAATTAGTTATATTATATTATGAACAAAAATCAAGCAATTATGAAGCAATTTTTAGTTGGGTTATTGATGGTATTCACCTCAATGACCGGATTCGCACAAATCACTGGAACAGTGGTTGATGCAGAATCGAACTCTCCTCTACCCGGTGCAACGGTAGTAATCAAAGGGACCCAAATAGGTACAACAACCGATTTTGATGGTCTCTTTTCTATTTCTGATGCATCTGAAGGGGATACTTTAGTAATTACTTTTATCGGATTCGATGCAGCAGAAGTTGAGGCATTTGATGGTATGGAAGTAGTTTTAGAAACGGCATTAAATCAATTATCAGAAGTAGTAGTTACTTCAGGTGTAATTGATATCGCCAAAGTAAGGGAAACTCCAGTAGCAGTTTCAGCAATCTCTGTATCAGAGATTACTCTAAAGACTGGTAACTTAGAATTTCCTGAAATTATGAACAAAACTCCAGGTGTGTACGCTACTAAACAAGGTGGTGGTTATGGTGATTCAAGAATCTCTCTTAGAGGGTTTGACCAAAGGAATACATCTTTCTTGATAAACGGACAACCAGTCAACGATATGGAGAATGGTTGGGTTTATTGGAGTAACTGGCAAGGTTTAACTGATGTTGCTAGTGGTATCCAAATCCAAAGAGGATTGGGTGCGTCTAGATTAGCAGTACCTTCAGTTGGTGGAACTGTTTCTATTTTTACTAAAGCCGCTCAGAAGAGTGAGGGTGGTAAGGTATTACAAATGGTTGGTAACGATGGTTACATTAAGACCGGTGTATCTTACAATACAGGTAAAAATGAAAAAGGATGGGCATCATCTTTCTTACTATCGAGATGGCAAGGAGATGGATACATCTATAACACAAGTGGAGAAGGTTACACTTACTTCGCAGCAGTTGGTTACGCACCCGAAGGTTCAGCTCATGAGTTGAACTTTTCTTTTTTAGGGGCTGGTCAATGGCACCATCAAAGAGATGTATGGGTATCTATTAGAGATTATCAAAACTTCGGTAGTGAAGGAATTGATAGAAGATGGAACTCAAATGGTGGTACTTTAAATGGAGAAGAATTCTCAATGAGAAGAAACTTCTATAACAAACCTCTTGCAACTTTCAACTGGGATTGGGAAATTTCCGATAACCTTAAACTAGCTACATCATTATATGGTTCAGCTGGTAGAGGTGGAGGAACAGGTCCTCGTGGTAATAACTATCGTGCAGGCGCATCTGATATCCTTCCATTTAGAAAGGATTTAACTGAACACTACTTAGAAAATGGTAGAGGTTCAAGAGATGCAAATGGATTCATCGATTTCGATGCAGTTGTTGCTCACAACCAATCAACTACTCAAGGATACACTGGTGATATCGGTGGATACGAAGGGTTATTAATTGGTTCTAATGGATTTAGAGATTCTAATGTAAACAGAGAAGTACTAATAAGAAGAGCATCTATGAACTCACACAATTGGGTTGGTGGTATCTCTAACTTAGAAGGTCAGTTCGGTAAATTTAAAACATCTATTGGTGTTGATTTACGTTCTTACACTGGTTACCATTATAGAGTTGTAAACAATCTAATGGGATTAGATGGATATTATTCAACAGGTAATAGAAATTCTGCTGGTCAGATTATCGAAACTACTATTGAAGCATCTCCATTTAAGAACACAGGTCTAAACGGACCTAAGATTGATTACTACAACGTAGGTAAAGTTGGATGGCAAGGTGTTAATACTATGGTTGAATATGGTGGTGATAAACTAACTGCCGTTGTACAAGCAGGTCTTTCGAATCAAGCATTCCAAAGAATTGATTACTTTGACCAAGTAGGTAATCCAGAATCAGAGGTTCAAAACCAAGGTGGTGGATACATCAAAGGTGGTGCAAACTACAACATTGATGAAAAACAAAATGTATTCTTTAATACAGGGTTTATTTCAAGACAACCAAACTTTGGTGCAGTATTCCCAAATTATAGAAATGATATTAATCCAAATTTACAAAATGAAGAAATTACTTCATTCGAATTAGGATATGGTTTTGTTGCTAATGATTTCTCTTTCAACATTAACGCTTACTCTACAACATGGGGTAATAGATTTGTACAAAGAAGTTTATCTAACCAACAAGGTGTAGATGGTTCAGCTCAATTCAAAGATATCGATGTGGTACACAATGGTATCGAATTTGAAGGAAAGTATAGATTATCTAACGCTACTAAATTCAAAGGTATGTTATCAATCGGTGATTGGAGATATACTAAGGATTTCTCAGCAGAGTTATTTGATGATAACCAACAATCAGTAGGAACAGGTACATTGTACTTGAAAGATGCTAAAGTTGGTGATGCAGCTCAATTCACTATGAATTTAGGTGTTGACCAAAAAATCACTAAGAATATCTCTATGGATTTAGATTATAGATTTGTTGATGGTCTTTACGCAGACTACTCAATTACTGATTCAGAGTTTACACAACCTGATAACGCAGGAGCATTAAAACTTCCATCATATGGATTGTTTGACTTGGGTGTTACTGGTAAGATTGGTAATGGTTGGACTATTAGAGCTAACATCAATAACCTATTAGATGAAACTTACATCGCAGAATCAAATACTAATATTCATACAACTGATGCTTCCACTACTTGGAACGGAGTTGATACAAGAAACTCAGTATGGTTCGGATTTGGTAGAACTTGGAACGCAAGTTTAACTTATAGATTCTAAGAAGAAACTAAAGGACAAAAAGAAACCCCACTTTAATCGGTGGGGTTTTTTTATGCTTTATGTTTTGTGATTAAGATAATCTATCTAACTTGTAGTGAGTAGTTCTAAGTAGAGTATCTATATCATCATAGATATTATTAAGGAAACCATCTTGAGGAAGTTTCTCTCTCTTTAGTTCACAATATCTAGCTATCTTTTCGATGTAACTAGCTACATCACCCTCATCCTTGATATCATCCAATGTACCAATCATTTTATAATCGGTAAGGATTTCGTATTTACCTTGATAAGCTTCTACTAATGAATCAATCAAATCAATGATTCCTTCATAGTATTCTTGTAATGCTACATGCTTAGCGTAAGATGATGTTTGTAAGTGAAAGATGTGAGCTTGGTTTCTACTCTGCATTAGGGTGCCAACGTATTCGTTCATAATAACTCCTGTTTTATTTTAATGATTTTGCTATTGAATATAAATCGAATTTAAATCCGTATCCAGCTCCTTGGTAAGAGTGGTCTACATCAATAGGTTGTTTTAATTTCTTCTCTATCGCTTTACCAATAATCACACCAATCATATCATCACCCGCTCCTCTTTCTTCTACAGCTGCTTGTAAAGCATCTAAATCTTTGGATGATTTAGCCATAGCAGAAAAGTGAACATCACCCTTACCTGGTACAATTAGAAAGTTAACTGAAAACTTTTTACCACCTTGTTTAATATCGATTTTCATAATATTCTTTTTTGTGTATATAAATATAAAAAATTTATGAACGAAGAGATTTGTACCATATATCATATGATTCACACTTTAATCCATCTATATGATTATTTTCGAAATGAATGATATCTCCTAAGTGAAGTTCCCATCTATCGGTGATTTCTACCTTCTTACATTCGACTACCATATGAGTAGGATTCTTATGATATGCATATTGAAAGAATATCCATTTAATATCTTTACCAAATAATCTTCTATTCCAATAATCGGTTCTATCTCTATATTCGATTTTCTTTATACCCTTCGCTATTCTTTCGAAAGGGTCTTTCATTAAGACTAAATGTAAACATTCCTTTTCTCCCCAAATCATAATATATTCCAAAGACGAGGTTTAGAAATTGGAAACCACCATTTAAGTGTCTTTCCAACCAACCACATTTTAAATTCTATTTTTAATCTATCCAAATATGTATAATCCATATCCAATTAATAAATTCACATTGATGGTTACTAAGTTCCATTGTTTAGCTAACCAAACTTGTGGTAAAGATAATACGGCTCCACATAAGTAAGTGTACGCTCCTATATTATCGTAAGGTAGTAAGTAAGGAGACATCATAATAAATGCCGAACCCATATACCCCATTCTATTTCCGATTCTTTCAGCAGCAGTTAATCTTCTATTAACTACCAACCATTCTCCGATTCTTCTTCCTAATCCCTTTTTAATGGGTTTCTTCCTTTTACTCATATAACCTTTATTGTTGTTTGGGAGCCCGATGGTTCCCTATGTCTTTTTAAAAATTTTTACTCGGTGTCGGTCAAAACTAAATTTTCGTCGTCGTTATTAGATTCCTATTGATAGTAAAGTTTCCTTCCTTCGTTATCATCAAAGTATCCTACCTCACCACATTTACATTGTGTAAAGAATCCAACGGATGGTGAACCACATACCATTAGGTTCTCTTCGCATCTACACTTCTTATCTAGCTCCTCTCTCATTATGATTTAAATCTTCTCTTAGGAGTTCCCTTAGATACACTACCCACCTTAATTCCTTTAGATGGTGTTTTAGATACATAATCAAACCAACGAAGGCCAAAGAAAAATCTAGCCATTTGACGATGAAACCATTTAGGTTTCGTTTTAAGCGCAAATGAGATGAAGTGTTCATCATCTCCGATTTTCCATTCTCCGATTGGTTCATTAGAATAATTGTTTGTATTCTCCTTTTCGTTCATTTTCTTCATATAGTTCCATTATATCCCATACAACCTTACAATCCTCATATCTCTCTTCCGATTCTAATTCGGACAAGAGTTTAGATAAGGATGTATAAGGTATGAGTTCTATTATTGTTTTTCTTCGTATAGAACCTGAGTTATTAGATAGGTTATCCCATACCCAATATAGGGAAGATATCCTAACCTCCCTCATATTCTTAAAGTATTGGTTGTTAAACTTATCCATATAGTGAAATTCTTCAGGTCCCATAACTCTTATATCCTTTATAAATAAATATCATCGTATAGGGAATACTGAGTAACTATCACATTATGAGTTTCCTTTTATCCAATTATTTCCTTTAAGGTATTCTTCTCTAGCTCTATTAAGTACTTCCTTTTCTTCTTCTATGTACTTGCCACTCTCATAGACTCTTTCTAATATCCCTCTATCTCCTTCATCTCCTATATAGAAGAAATCCTTAGATAGAATGGTTTCTAACATATGAGCTTGAGAATCGGTTATAGCGTAATCCCCACCGGAGTACACCCAATCCATCATCTTATCCATATCCTTATATCGAAGAATCTCTTTTTGCCAATGTTGTAATCCCTCTAAATCTAATTCTCCTTTAGTTTCCACTCAATATCTTTTTAATTTCATCTATGTATTCAAAGCATAACTCTCTATTACAAGTTATCTCACAACACTCTTCCATTTCTTCTTCTAACTTCTTTACTATATGAAGAAGTACTATTTCTTTATCTCCCATTTATACCGTATCAAAGGCAAAGGGCTTGTCTGAGTTATAATAGTTTATCCCATGTATAGTAACAAACTTAGTAGCTTGCCATTTACCACCATAAGAATAATGATAATATCTTTCACCATCTACCACAAACGAGTCTTTGTAAATTAAATCCATAACTTTTCTATTTTATTTTAAGATTAAACAATACCCTAATATACGAAATAAAAATGATATATCCAAATTATTTGAGGTATTTTTATTATAGCTCGTTTCCGATGATGAGGCTACGAAGAGGGAGGCTATCCTCTTAGGATACACCGAAGGGGTATCAAAGGGTATTTTTCCTATACGAGAAAAAACCAGGCTCGAGGCGAAAACGGACCAGACCCGGCTTGAGCCAAAGCGAAAATCCGGTAGTAACAAGAAACCTCGTTAGGGGGGTAGGGGGTCTACCTCATCGCTCACTAGCGTTCGCTTATAGTTTTGGTGTTCCTTTAGAGGTGTGATTACAGGAGGGGCAGGTGTATTGGTTAAGTAAGCCACTTTTCCATTTCCAATTACATTTCACACATATCACTTCTATATAGGATATCTGTATTACTTTGTGTTCTTCTTCCATATAGTATAAGTATTCTTTATCTCTATACTACTATACTATATACTCTTATTAATCTTAGCTATATTTCTTTTAGCTTATCTTTCACACTTCCAGTTTATAAAGCATAGAAAAAGGGAGCGATTCCTCACTCCCTTAATAACCTCAACCCACTACTATGAATTTCGAACTAAAACGTATATTGTAGGAACATCTCATTATAGGCCATCTCGTAGGCATCTTTAAATGAAATATTACTTCCCGGTTCCGATAGTTGAGATTGTAGTTGTTTAGCTAACTCATTGACTTGCAATGCTTTACCCTCTTCCTCTACTCTTCGTTTCATCTGATAATAACTTAATCCCATTCTTTTACCTCATCACTTAGTGTTCGTAAATAGGATAATCTCTCATTAGCTTTCTCACACACCTTTTCAGAATCGGTGATAAGAGCCCGGAGTAATACCTCAGCTGCTTTCTTTCTTCCCCATTTCTTAGGATATACAAGCCTGTTACCAATAGGAAGATATTCCTTCTTCACCAAGCCTGGTGATTTCGGTTCGGATAGTATGTACCACTTACCTTTGTCCTGGCGTAGATACATTACCTCCTGCATTTCTCTATTGTTGGCTACTTGTTGTCCCACATAATATAATTTGAGCGGAAGGATGGAACCGCCCCACCTTCTCCGTACTGGTAGTACGGCGAGTTTCTCTTAACTCTTCTCCCGCAAAAGAGCGAATGGATAGAACTGCCCTATCTCCTCTGAGCTGGAAGCCCAGCGGGTTTCTCTTAACCCCTCACTCGCAAATTATCAGCCCGTATGAAGTACGTCTACCCCAAGGGGCCGTTATTCTTTATGTTGACTTAGAGAACTCTCAATCAATCAACAGTACTAATATACGAAAAATAAATGACAATTCCAAATTTATTCGTAATTATTTTCAATTTTTTTATGAGTGCCCTACTCCGGCTTCCCCATATACCTCATTCTGACGTTGGACAAAATAAGTTAACTTATCCAAACACTTCAACATCGCTGAATTATTTCCAGCTTCTTTAGCCACATTGTACTGAGACTGCCAATACTCAATCTTAGGTAGATACCCATTCAAATACTTACTCATACTCTATCTATTTTAAATTAATGCTAATGCTTTGTTAATATTCGCTTCGGTAGCTCCGTACCCTTTTACATTCTCAATAGCTTTCTCTAACGATACCTTTCCGTAACAATACTGTCCAGCCATCATATCTTTCAACATTTTCACAACATCTGGTAGAGAACAAAACTTAGGTCTATTTGAAACGTGGAGATACTTAACGTTACCAGTGACTTTAGTACCACTCTCAGTAATCGCTCCACTCTCTTTACTCTCATACATATCAATCATTCCGTTGAACTTTCCATATACAAATTGAGAACCAAAAGATTTGACATCCTCAATAATACTCTTATCAACTTCGTTACCTACCTCATCAGAGATATACACATCGACTGAATTACCCATAGAGAAGGAATTAGAAGAAACACTCACTACTACATTAGGGAACTTCTTCTTCACATATTGTTTACAAAGAGAACTTCCAGCTCCCTGTGTTATGTTTATCTCAGGCTGGATATCATTACCATTCCAATCTTTGTTCTTTAGATACTTCATAGGAAGGGTGAACTCCATTCCATCTAGCTTAAATTTGAATTTTTTACTCATATTATGTTTTAAAGGTTTAACTCTCACTCTCAATTACAATACTAATATAAGAAATCTTTTTGACATATACAAGCTTTTTCTCACTTTTTTTTAAATTTCTTTTGTCTCGTATGCCGGAGAGTCTAAAGCCAGCATGGCCAGGTTCCCTTTTTCACTATTACTTCTCCCACCCAACCACCCTTAAAGATACGAAAAATATGGGAGAATTCCAAATTTTTTAGCTATTACTTATCAACAGC
>Ga0228653_1000381_pt1 | contig 14539 bp, 14 predicted proteins | sample 65DmetaG_FD_182745 | JGI IMG/M metagenome (GOLD analysis project Ga0228653, IMG submission 182745) | Seawater microbial communities from Monterey Bay, California, United States - 65D | ecosystem: Environmental > Aquatic > Marine > Coastal | place: USA: California | collected 2016-11-02
CCACGGTCCGAGGTCACCACGATATAACCGACGCGCTTTACATCACGCTCCACCATGAACGAGTGGCGGTATTCCGGGTTCGCCTTGGCCAGGTGACCAATCACCTGACGAATACGCTCAGCGTAGGGGCGACCGGCAGCCATGCGCTGTTGAGCCTTGCGCATTTTGCTGACCGCCACTTTTTCCATGGCGCTGGTGATCTTTTGCGTGCTTTTGATGCTCGCAATCTTGCTGCGAATCTCTTTTGCGCCTGCCATTTCACACCTTTTGGTTCAAGCAGGCGGGGGCCGAAGCCCCCGCTGCGGTTACCAGGTTTGGGTGGCCTTGAACTTCTCGATACCGGCTTTCAGGCCAGCGTCGATTTCGTCGTTGAAGTCACCCTTCTCGTTGATCTTCGCCATCAGGTCGGCGTGATCACGCTTGAAGAAGGCGATCAGGGCCTGCTCGAAGCTGATGATCTTGGCGACTTCGACGTCCTGCAGGAAGCCACGCTCGGCTGCGTACAGGGACACCGACATTTCGGCAATGGACATCGGCGCATACTGCTTCTGCTTCATCAGCTCGGTTACGCGCTGACCATGCTCGAGCTGCTTGCGGGTGGCTTCGTCCAGGTCAGAAGCGAACTGGGCGAATGCCGCCAGTTCACGGTACTGAGCCAGAGCGGTACGGATACCACCGGAAAGCTTCTTGATGATCTTGGTCTGAGCCGCGCCACCGACACGGGATACCGAGATACCGGCGTTGACGGCCGGACGGATACCCGAGTTGAACATGGCCGATTCCAGGAAGATCTGACCGTCGGTGATCGAGATCACGTTGGTCGGAACGAACGCGGAAACGTCACCGGCCTGGGTTTCGATGATCGGCAGAGCGGTCAGCGAGCCGGTCTTGCCCTTCACGGCGCCATTGGTGAACTTCTCGACGTACTCTTCGGAAACGCGGGAAGCGCGCTCCAGCAGACGGCTGTGGAGATAGAACACGTCGCCCGGGTAGGCTTCACGGCCTGGCGGACGGCGCAGCAGCAGGGAGATCTGACGGTAGGCAACGGCCTGCTTGGACAGGTCGTCGTACACGATCAGGGCATCTTCACCGCGGTCGCGGAAGTATTCACCCATGGTGCAACCGGAGTACGGCGCGAGGAACTGCAGGGCAGCGGATTCGGAAGCCGAAGCTGCAACCACGATGGTGTTGGCCAGGGCGCCAGCTTCTTCCAGCTTGCGGACCACGTTGGCAATGGTCGATTGCTTCTGACCAATGGCGACGTAGACGCAACGGATGCCGCTGTCTTTCTGGTTGATGATGGCGTCGACGGCCAGAGCAGTCTTACCGATCTGACGGTCACCGATGATCAGCTCACGCTGGCCACGGCCTACCGGGATCATGGCATCGACCGACTTGTAACCGGTCTGCACCGGCTGGTCGACCGACTTACGCCAGATCACGCCCGGTGCAACCTTTTCAACGGCGTCAGTAGCGGCGGCGTTGATCGGGCCTTTGCCGTCGATCGGGTTGCCCAGTGCGTCAACGACGCGACCCAGCAGCTCCGGACCAACCGGAACTTCCAGGATGCGACCGGTGCACTTGGCGCTCATGCCTTCGGCGAGGGTCAGGTAACCACCCAGTACTACGGCACCTACGGAGTCTTGCTCCAGGTTCAGGGCCATGCCGTACACGCCACCAGGGAATTCGATCATCTCACCGTACATGACGTCGGCGAGGCCGTAGATGCGCACGATACCGTCGGAAACGCTGACGATGGTGCCTTCATTACGGGCTTGAGCGGATACATCAAGCGACTCAATGCGCTGCTTGATGATTTCGCTAATTTCGGAAGGATTCAATTGCTGCATGCCAGTTCCCTCAAATCAGGATTTCAACGCTTCGGCCAGCTTGTTCAGCTTGCCGCGGACCGAACCGTCGATGACCAGGTCACCTGCACGAATGACAACACCGCCGATCAGGGCGGGATTGACCACGGGCGTGGGCTGGACGGTGCGATCGAGCCGCTTGGAAAGGGCGGCAGCCAGAGTTTGCAATTGCTCAGCACTGAGCTCGAACGCCGACTCGACCTCGACATCGAGGGCGCGTTCGGCTTCAGCCTTCAGCACAGCGAATTGTTCGCGTACTACCGGCAGCAGCGACAGTCGGTCATTGCTACCCAGCGAGTGCAGGAAGTTGCTGAACGAAGCGTCGATGTGACCGGCACAGAGCTGCGCCAGCACATTGACTTTCTGCTCATCGGTCAACGCCGGGTTGACCAACTGCTGAGCCATGGCCGGCGCTTGAACCGCAGCAGCGGACAGCGACAGCATGTTCAGCCAGGCATCGGCCTGCTGTGCAGCACTGGCAAACTCAAACGCAGCTTTCGCGTAGGGCCGAGCGAGCGTGTTGGTATTGATCATCGCGAGCCTCGCTTAGAGTTGAGAGGCCAGTTTTGCGACCAGATCGTTGTGCGCAGCGCCGTCCACGGAGGACTGCAGGATCTGCTCAGCGCCGGTGACAGCCAGAGCTGCTACCTGCGAACGCAGTTGATCCTTGGCACGGTTCACTTCCAGATCGATTTCGGCTTTGGCGCCAGCGATCAGCTTTTCACCTTCGGAGCGGGCCTGGGCCTTGGCTTCTTCGACGATTGCGTTGGCGGTCTTGTTCGCCCGATCGAGAATCTCGGCAGCTTGCTCTTTGGTTTCACGAAGCATCTGGGCAGCGCGTTCCTGGGCCAACTGCAGATCGCGCTCGGCGCGCCCGGCAGCATCCAGACCTTCTGCGATTTTCTTCTGGCGTTCCTGCATGGCCTGCGTCAGCGGCGGCCATACGAACTTCATGCAGAACCAGACGAAAATAGCGAAGGCAATCGTTTGACCGAACAGGGTCAGGTTAATGTTCACAGCGATTTACCTCGTGCTATCTCGTTGTTTCCCGGGTGCTGAAGCCTAACCGGCAGGGCAACGCCCTGCCGCTCGGACGGGTCAGCGAATTAAGCAGCCATACCAGGGGCAACAACGAAGATCAGGTACATCGCGATACCAACGCCGATCATCGGCACGGCGTCGAGCAGACCAGCCATGATGAAGGTCTTGGTTTGCAGCTGCGGAGCCAGTTCAGGTTGACGAGCAGTGGATTCCAGCAGCTTGCCACCCAGCAGGGAGAAGCCAATACCGGTGGCCAGAGCGCCCAGACCAATGATGATGGCGGCAGCGATGATTACGAGTTCCATGATTACTCCTAGGTTTTCAGAGGTTAGAGTTGCAGTTCAAGTTTGCTACGGGTTTACGGTCGCTTTCGCGTCTCAATGGTCCTCGTGGGCCGCGCTCAGGTACACGATCGACAGCACCATGAAGATGAAGGCCTGCAGCGGGATCACCAGGAGGTGGAAGATCGCCCACGGCACATTCAGAGTCCACTGTACGTAGAACGGCAGCAGCGCAATGAGGATGAACACCACCTCACCTGCATACATGTTGCCGAACAGACGCAGCGCAAGGCTCAGCGGCTTGGTCAGCAGACCGAGAATCTCTAGGAACAGGTTGAAAGGCACCAGCGACCAGTGGTTGAAGGGAGTGAATGCCAGCTCCTTGCTGAAACCACTGAAGCCCTTGACCTTGACGCTATAGAACAGAATCAGGAAGAACACGCCGATGGACACACCGAAGGTACCGTTCGGATCGGCTGTCGGGACGATCTTGAATGCCGGCAGACCAAGCAGGCCAGCCAGGCCGGGGATGTAGTCGACGGGGATCCATTTCAGGCTGTTCATCAGCAGGATCCACATGAAGATGGTCAGAGCCAGCGGCGCGATCAGAGGATTGCGACCGTGGAAGGTGTCCTTGACCATGCCTTCGACGAACTCGACGACCATCTCTACCAGGTTCTGCAACTTGCCGGGCACACCCGCGGTAGCCGAGCGGCCAGCCATGGCAAAGATACAGATGAACAGAAAGCCCGCGAACAGCGACCAGCCCAGGGTATCCAGGTGGACGGCCATGAAGCCCATTGCCTGTGCTTCAGCCGAAGTTTGCGCGATGGTCCAGGTGGCCTGGTCGATCACGGTTCCGTCAACGCGTTCGTAGCCAGCCGGCAGCTTGCCGTAGGTCAGGTTTTGCAGGTGATGCTGAATATATTCCGCCGGGGTACTCGCCATGTGCGCGCCTCAATGCTCAATGCTTCGGATTATTTTTCATCAGCAGGAGCGCGCTCGCGGAAGTGCCTAGGACCAGCACGTAACCGACGAACAGGGCAACCGGCTCCAGCGGTCGCACTCCCACAAACACCAGCGCAAACAGCGCTGCTGCCAGAATTTGTTTCCCCATCTGCCCAGACCATAAGGACTGAATGATCGCCCTGGCCGAGCGTGCGCCAAAGTAACGAAAAGCCTTGTACGCGAAATACACGTTCGCCGACAGCGCAATCAGACCACCGAACAGCGCGGAGTAGCCGGCGACAATACCAAAAACCAACCCACATGAGACAGCGGTCACTACTACGACCATTGCCTGAATCAGCAATACGCGAAAAGCCGGGAGACGATGGAAGGGTGTTCTGTTGTGTATGTTCACCTGAATTCCATCGTCGCAGCAGGCTGCGTAAATAATTGTCCGCAGTCAAAAAAGCGCGGCGAGTATAGGAGCAGGCCAGTCAGGGTTCAACACTCAGGTAGTTATTTCCGACTGGCACTACAAACATTTTGTTTCAACGAATGTGCGCCAGTACGCCCTGCAATTCGTCGAGTGAACTGTAGCGGATCACCAGTTGTCCTTTGCCCTTGCTGCCGTGCTTGATCTGTACCGGCGAGCCCAGACGCTCTGCGAGCTTCTGCTCCAGGCGGCTGATGTCCGGATCGGCCTTGGCCTTGACCGGGGCCGGTTTGGCACTCAGCCACTGGCGCACCAGCGCCTCGGTCTGACGAACGGTCAGGCCGCGTGCGACAACGTGTCGCGCCGCTTCGACCTGCTGTCCCAGGGGCAAACCGAGCAGCGCACGGGCATGGCCCATCTCCAGATCGCCATGGGCGAGCAGGGTCTTGATCTCTTCGGGCAGGGCGATCAGACGCAGCAGGTTGGTGATGGTGACGCGGGATTTGCCGACGGCATCGGCGACCTGCTGCTGGGTCAGCTCGAATTCCTGCTGCAGGCGCTGCAGGGCCACGGCTTCCTCGATGGGGTTGAGGTCTTCGCGCTGGATGTTCTCGATCAGCGCCATGGCAATGGCGGCTTCATCCGGCAGATCACGGACCATGGCCGGGATCTTGTCCTGACCAGCCAGTTGGCTGGCCCGCCAGCGGCGTTCACCGGCAACGATCTCGAAACGGCCGTTACCGATGGGACGCAGCACGATGGGTTGCATCACGCCCTGGGCGCGGATGGAGGCGGCGAGTTCTTCCAGCGCAGTCTGGTCCATGTCACGACGCGGCTGGTACTTGCCGCGCTGGATCAACTCCAGCGGCACGTATTGCAGCTCACGGGTGTCGACCTGGGCGGCTTCTTCCTGCAGGGCGCTGACGGTGTTGCCGCCAAGCAGGGCGTCCAGACCTCGACCCAGACCTCGTTTCTTCGCAGCCATGCGGATGTTCCTTAAGCGGTAGCGGTTTTCGCGGCGGCGCGCTGACGGCGCACCAGCTCGCCGGCCAAAGCCAGGTAGGCAATGGCCCCACGGGATTGTTTGTCGTAGACCAGCGCCGGCATGCCGAAGCTCGGCGCCTCGGCCAGGCGCACATTGCGCGGAATCACGGCGTCATACAGCTTGTCGCCGAAGTGTTCCTTGAGCTGAGCGGTGACGTCGTTGGTCAGGCTGATACGCGGGTCGTACATGGTGCGCAGCAGACCTTCGATCTGCAGCTTGGGATTGAGCAACTGGGCGATGCGCTGGATGCTGTTGACCAGATCGGACAAGCCCTCGAGCGCGTAATACTCGCACTGCATGGGGATGATCACGCCATCGGCGGCGACCAGGGCGTTGATGGTCAGCATGTTCAGCGACGGCGGGCAGTCGATGAGGATGTAATCATAGTTCTCGCGGATCGGCGCCAAGGCATAACGCAGGCGGCTTTCCTTCATCTTCATCTCGAGCAGGGCGACTTCCGCGGCAGTCAGGTCACGGTTGGCCGGCAGCAACTGGTAGCCGCCATGCTCGGAGAACTGCATGGCCTGGCTCAGGTCGCACTCACCGATCAACACGTCGTAGATCGAGTGCTCGAGGGCGTGCTTGTCGATGCCGCTGCCCATGGTCGCGTTGCCCTGCGGGTCGAGGTCGATCAGCAGCACGCGGCGCTTGGTCGCCACCAGTGAAGCAGCCAGGTTGATGCACGTCGTGGTTTTGCCCACGCCGCCTTTCTGATTGGCGATCGCGAATACCTTGGCCATCTTCCTTTCCCCTTAGACCGAGCGACGCAGTATCAACAGATGGCGTTGGCCTTGGCAACCGGGAACCCGCAACACATGCGTGGCGCTGAGAAGGAAGTCCGTCGGCAGGGCCTGCAATTCGTCATCCGGGTGCACGCCTTTCATCGCCAGCCACTGGGTGTCGACGCTGCCGAGGTGGCGCGTCCAGTTGCTGAAGTCTTCCAGGCTGCTGAACGCGCGCGAGCTGATGCCATCGAACGGCTGCTCGGGGCGATACGCTTCGACCCGGTTGTGGACAACCTCGAGGTTGGCGAGTTTCAGCTCCAGCTTAACCTGCACCAGAAAACGGGTTTTCTTGCCGTTGGAGTCGAGCAGGGTGAAACGCCGCTCGGGGAACATGATCGCCAGCGGCACGCCGGGCATGCCGCCGCCACTGCCGACGTCCAGCCAGTTATCCCCAAGCTCGGCCACGAACGGCACCACCGACAGGCTATCGAGCAGGTGGCGCGAGACCATCTCGTCGGGGTCGCGCACGGCGGTGAGGTTGTAAGCCTTGTTCCACTTGATCAGCAGGCCCAGGTAGGCGAGCAGTTGTTCCTGCTGCAGGACGCTGAGTTCGATACAGAGCTCGCGGGCCCCCTGCAGCAGTTCTTCGGCGTGACGCTGAGTGACCGACATCAGGCGCTCTGCTCCAGCTTCTGCCCGGCGCTGCGTTTTTTCAGGTGAATCAGCAGCAGGGAAATCGCCGCTGGGGTAACCCCGGGGATCCGTGAAGCCTGGCCAAGCGTGGCCGGGCGGGTGCTGCCGAGCTTGAACTGGATTTCCTTGGACAGCCCGGAGATCGAGGCATAGTCCAGATCATCCGGCAGCTTGGTGTCCTCGCTGGCTCGCAGCTTGGCGATCTCGTCCTGCTGGCGGTCGATGTAGCCGGCGTACTTGGTCTTGATCTCGACCTGCTCGGCCACCTGGTTATCCACAACCGGCGCGTCGGTCAGTTCGACCAGGGTGGCGTAGTCGATCTCAGGGCGCGCCAGCAGGTTGAGCAGGTTGTATTCGTGGGCCAGCGGCGTACCGAAACGCGCGGCGATGGCATCACCCTGCGGCGTGCCTGGGCGCACCCAGGTGCTTTTGAGGCGCTGTTCTTCCTGGACGATACCTTCACGCTTGGCCTCGAAGGCCGCCCAGCGCTCGTCGTCGATCAAGCCCAGCTCGCGACCTTTTTCGGTCAGGCGCAGGTCGGCGTTGTCCTCACGCAGGATCAGCCGGTATTCGGCACGCGAGGTGAACATGCGGTACGGCTCCTGGGTACCCAGGGTGATCAGGTCGTCGACCAGCACGCCGATGTAGGCTTCGTCACGACGCGGGCACCAGGCCTCCTTGCCCTGCGCGCGCAACGCCGCATTGCAGCCCGCCAGCAAACCCTGGGCACCGGCTTCTTCGTAGCCGGTAGTGCCATTGATCTGGCCAGCGAAGAACAGGCCGGCGATGACCTTGGTTTCCAGGCTGTACTTGAGATCGCGCGGGTCGAAGTAATCGTATTCGATGGCATAACCGGGACGCACGATGTGCGCGTTCTCCATGCCACGGATGCTGCGCACGATCTGCAGCTGCACGTCGAACGGCAGCGAGGTGGAGATGCCATTGGGATACAGCTCATGGGTGGTCAGGCCTTCCGGCTCGATGAACACCTGATGGCTGTCCTTGTCGGCGAAGCGGTGAATCTTGTCTTCGATCGACGGGCAATAACGCGGGCCGACACCTTCGATCACACCGGAGTACATCGGCGAGCGATCGAGGTTAGCGGCGATGATCTCGTGGGTACGGGCGTTGGTATGGGTGATCCAGCAGCTGATCTGCTTGGGCTGATGCTCGCGCTTGCCGAGGAAGGACATCAACGGCGTGGGGGTGTCGCCTGGCTGCTCGGTCATCACCGAGAAATCTACAGAACGGCCGTCGATGCGTGGCGGCGTGCCGGTCTTCAGGCGACCAACGCGCAGTGGTAACTCACGCAGGCGATGCGCCAGAGCGATGGAGGGCGGATCACCGGCACGGCCGCCGGAGTAGTTCTGCAGACCAATGTGGATAAGTCCGCCGAGGAATGTGCCTGTGGTCAAAACCACGGAGTCCGCATGGAACCTGAGGCCCATCTGGGTGACCACGCCTTTGACTGCGGCGTTTTCCACAATCAGGTCATCAGCCGCCTGTTGAAAAATCCACAGATTGGCCTGGTTTTCCAGTATCTGGCGTACCGCGGCCTTGTACAGCACGCGGTCGGCCTGTGCGCGGGTCGCACGTACGGCTGGGCCTTTGCGGCTGTTGAGGATACGGAACTGGATACCGCCCTTGTCGGTAGCGATGGCCATGGCGCCGCCCAGGGCATCGATTTCCTTGACCAGATGGCTCTTGCCGATCCCGCCAATAGCCGGGTTGCAGCTCATCTGGCCGAGGGTCTCGACATTGTGGGTGAGCAGCAGGGTCTTCACGCCCATGCGTGCTGCAGCAAGGGCTGCTTCGGTACCGGCATGACCGCCGCCGATCACGATCACGTCAAAACGGGAAGGGAAATCCACCACGCACCTCGTGCCTGTTGAGAAGGGGTCTGAAAGAAAGGCGGCAAGTATAGGGACTTCAGCCTGCTGAATGAAGCCTTCTGCACAAAAAATAGCCAGCTGCTTGGCTGTGTTCCTCTCTCCTCGAGCCTTTACCTGATGACCCCTTCCTGGTGAAAAGTACGCTCAGGCTTATAAAGAATAAAAAAGAGAGAATTTTTATAAAGCTTGTTCTTTATGTTTATGTATAGAGGGAGACTTTTCTGTGGATAAAGCTTTACAAGCCTTGCTGCTACTGGTGTACAGCGAATGATAAGCCTGTGTCATTCCTGCTCGGTTCCGCTGGGCAAGCTGCTGAACCACTGTGGATGAAAGTGCCAGTTATCCACCGGGGCAGTTACGCCCAGCTTTGTCATAGGGTTATGGGCAGGGCTCAAGGGCTGTTTTCCACAGGGTTTATTTGGGTCTGAATAACTCAAGGAATGAGCTGGCCAAGAGGATTGGTGGGGGCGATGTTCAGGGCACCGCTCACAGAGGAAGTGCGTTCAATTCCGCGCGGGCCTCCCTCCAAGCGGGATAGTGCTGATCGAGCAAGGTGACGAAACGTTCACCGTGCGTCGGCTCAATCAGATGGATCATCTCGTGCACTATCACGTACTCGAGCAGGTCGCGAGGTTTCTTGATCAGCTCGGTATTGAGCCGGATATGAGCGCGATGGTGGTTGCAACTGCCCCACTTGGTCTTCATGCGCTGCAGAAAATAACCTTCCACACGCACGCCGATACGCCTTTCCCAATGCTCTATCAAAGGAGGTATCACGGCATGCAACAAGGCGCGTTGCCAAGCCTGATAGGTGGCTTCGCGTTTCTTCATATCTGTCCCAGGACGAACGCTCAGGGTGATGCGCCGATGATCCATCTTTACCTCAGGGGGCGCATCCCGCTCCACTACGGTGAGTAGATAGCGGCGTCCCCAGATGTAATGGCTTTCCCGGGTGACGAACTGACGAGGCGTTTCACGCGCCTGGGTTTGCAATTGAGCTTGTTGCTGGCGAATCCAGCGTAGCTTTGAAACGGCGTAGGCGCGTGCGACTTCCAACCGTGTGCCAGTAGGTGCCACCAGAGTCACCTTGCCCTCGGGGGGATGCACGGAAAGGTGGACATTCTTCACCGTCTTGAACGTGACAGTGATGTCCAGCTCCCCCAAACGTATATGTGTCTGTGTCATCAGTCGCCCGGCTGATTTTTCAGCAGTTCGAAGAGCTTGAGCGTGGCCTCGCGATTGCGGCCGGTGAGGGGATACAGGACGTTCTGCACGATGCGCTCCTTGGCTTCGTCGCCGCGCCAGCCTGCAGGAGCCTCATCGCGCATCAGGCGGTCGATTCGCAGGGCCAGTAGGGCGAATGGGTCTCCATAATTCGCGCTTCCTTCCTGGGCTACGCCTTCTTCAGGCTGGGCATCGGAAACGATGTCCGGCAGGTTGCGATATAACACTAGCGCACGGCCATTGCCGCGCAGGATGGTGGGTTCGTCGCTGTCATGTTGTTTCTCGTGCCACTTCTTCACCAACGCTTCTGCATTGCGCAGGAATGCTTCATAGGCCTCTGTGCTTTCACGGCTTTGCTGGATCAGGTCATCGAGCAGTTTGGACATCTGCTCATAAAAGCGTGGATCGGTCAGGCGGTCGCGAATGATGGTTTTGCGGACGTTGTTGATGATGGTTTCGGCAATAGCATTCTTCGATAGCTTGCCCTTCTCATTGAGCTTCTTGGCAATCGCGTCGTGGATGCCGGTCTCGATGATCAGCTCGGTCAATGACAGTTCGGCCAACTCACCCAGGGCCTTCGCCGGCTCCGCCTGAATGTAGGTGTTTATGAGGTGGCGCATGTCGGCTTCGTAGGGCTTGATGTCCAGCTCTTCGCCGCTGTAGTGCTTGATGGCCGAACGCACCTCGGCATAGAACTCGGTTTCCCGCCGCAAGGTATCGATTTCGCTACTGGAATAACCGGCCTCTTCCAGGTTCTGAGCGATGGCGGCAAAGGCGCGCAGGTAGGTCGCCACCGCCTTGTAAAAGGCGATACGCAGGGCTTCGCTTTCCAGCAGCGCCTCCGGATCACCGGCATGGCCGCAGAAATAGTGGATGAACTGTTCCAGTTCGCGGGGCTGCTCCACCGGTTCACACAGGTAATGCAGCGCTTCACGCGCGTCGTCCAGCTGTTTACGGCCTTCGTCGAGCCAGTTCTTCAAGTGGATGTTGTTATCCCCGCCGTTACCCGCGTCGATGTCCAGCTCGTCGGAGCTGTACACCGCGATGGCCTGCTGCACGTCACCGAACAGCTCCTTGTAGTCGACGATATGGCCATAGTCCTTGTCGTCACCATCGAGCCGGTTGGTGCGGCAGATGGCCTGGAACAGGTTGTGGTCGTGCAGTTCGTTGTCGAGATAGATATAGGTGCAACTGGGCGCATCGAAACCGGTGAGCAGTTTGCTGACCACGATCAGCAGCTTCATGCTGGCCGGCTCCTCGATGAAGCGGCGCTTGGTTTCGTCTTCGTACTGTTTGGTGCTCTGGCCTTCGCGCAGGACGTGCTTCTTGTAGGTGTCGTACTTGTAACGCTCGTCGCTGCCGGATGACGCCTTCGAGATGGCCGCCGGGTTGGGTTCGAACGAGGTGATGATTCCTACATGGGAGCCAAAAGGAGTGGGTTTGAACAGCTGGAAGTAATGGCAGGCATCGTAGATCGAGGCCGCCACCAGAATCGCCGTGCCGCGATCATTGTCCAGGCGGGGCTTGAGGCTGAAGTCCTCGATGATGTTGGCAACGATGCGCTCCTTTCGCTCCTTGGCACTCATCAGTTCTTCCATCGTTGCCCAGCGCTTGCGCAGGATGGATTTCTGGAAGTTGTTCAGCCCGCGGGTCTTCTTCTCGAACCAGGCATCGATGGCTTCGCGTGAGGTCAGCCGCTGCGGCACATCGCGTGCCTCGTACTTGAGATCCAGCACCACCTTGTCGGCGACCGCTTCGTGGAACTTGTAGGTGTGGATGTAGGTGCCGAATACATCGCGAGTGGTTTGCCTGTCCTTGCGCAGCAGCGGCGTGCCGGTGAAACCGAGGAAAAGGGCATCGGCCAGCCAGCGCTTCATCTGTTTGTTCATGTTGCCGCCCTGAGTGCGATGGCACTCGTCCACGAACACATAGAAACGTCCGTGAATAAACGGTGGCTCGCCCTTGAGATCGGCCGCATCGAACTTGTGGATAAGTGCGCACAACAGGCGTGGCGTGGTGGCTCCGAGCTTTTGCACGAAGTCTGCCCGCGAGGTAATGCGAGGCGAAGCCGACTCCGCACCTATCACCCCGGCGTTACGCATCACGCCTTCGATCTGCTTGTCCAGCTCGTCACGGTCGGTCACCACCAACACCCGTGCTTGCGGGTCATGTTCCAGCAGCCATTTGGCCAGCAGCACCATCAGAATGCTCTTGCCGCTGCCCTGTGTGTGCCAGATCACCCCGCCCTCTCGCTTGGCGAGGCGTTCCTGGGCGGCCTTGATGCCCTGGTACTGGTGCTGCCTTGGCACCTTCTTGAAGCCCGCGTCAAAGATCACGAAGTGGCGGAGCAGATCCAGCAAGCGCGCCTTGCCGCACATCTGTGCCAGCGGGCGATCCAGCAAGGCGCCTGCGATTACCGCGGCTTGCGGCTGTTCATCTTTCCACTGCACGAAGAACTGCTCCGGCGTGCCGGTGGTGCCGTAGTGCAAGCCCTGCGCATCGCTACCCGCCAGCAGCAACTGCACGGTGCTGAAGAAACCCTGGTTGAACACTTCCTCCTGGTTGCTGAGCAGTTGGCGAATACCGTCGCCGACATCCACCGAGCTGCGCTTGAGCTCGAGCACCGCCACCGCCAGACCGTTGATATAGAGCACGATATCCGGCCGGCGCGTGTTCACCCCCTTGAGCGTCACTTCCTCGGCCAGGGCGAAGTGATTGCGTTCGGGTTGCATCCAGTCGATCAACTGCACCGTCTCGTGGGACTGGCCTGCGGCGATCTGCACCGGCACGCCATAACGCAGCAACTGGTAGGTGCGCAGGTTGGCCTGATAGGGCGTGATGCCGGTGACGTCCACTGCCACTTCCAGCTTCTGCAAGGCGGCGCTGATATGGGTGGACGAGTAACCGCGTGTGCTCAGATTGGCGCGCAGCAGATCGCCTTCGATGGCGCGGTTGTTGTCGCGCTTGCTCCAGTTGCCCAGGTGTTCGTAGCCCAGGCCGCCAGCGTTCTCCGTGCTGGTGAACAGCTTCGCCACACGATTCTGTGAGTTGCGCTCTGAGCGCGGCAGGGATTGGCTCATTGCATCATTCCTTGGTGCTTTCATTCGGGGTGTTGGCCAGTTCCCGCTCGATCTGTTCGATGCTCGGCAGGCTGGTTTGCAGCTCTTGCGGCAGGGATTCCACCAGCTTGTATTCGGCAATGCCCATCGGCTGCGACTTGTCGCCCAAGGCGTACTCGGCAACCACCTTGTTCTTGCTCTTGCACAGCAGCAGGCCGATGCTCGGGTTGTCCTGCGCGTGTTTAAGCTGCCGATCCACCGCCGTCAGGTAAAAGCCCAGTTGTCCCAGATGTTCGGGCTTGAACTTGCCCGTCTTCAGTTCGATCACCACATAGCAACGCAGCTTGAGGTGATAGAACAACAGGTCGATGAAGAACTCCTCGCCGCCCACATCCAGCAGCACCTGCCGCCCGACGAAGGCAAAGCCCGCGCCCAGCTCCAGCAGAAAGTCGGTGACGTGCTGCACCAGGGCGTTCTCGATATCGCGTTCCTGGGCCTGCTCGCCGAGGCCGAGAAAATCGAAGCGGTAGGGATCTTTTAGCGACTCGATGGCTAGATCGGACTGTGGCGCGGGCAAACGCTGGCCGAAGTTGGTAACGGCCTTGCCCGTGCGTTCCAGCAGGCGGGTTTCGATATGGAGGTTCAGCACATTGCGTGACCAGCCATGTTCGACAGCGGCCTGGGCATAAGCGAGGCGCTCCGCGGGCTCCTTCAGGCGTTCCAGCAGCACCAGGTTGTGGCCCCAGGGCAATTGTGCAGCAGCCTGTTGCACAATTTCGGCGTCCGGCCAGGCCTCGGCGAAGGCCCGCATGTATTTCAGATTACGCGGTGAGAAGCCCTTCATATCCGGAAAGGCGGTGCGCAGATCATGGGCCAGCCGATCGATCACTTTTGTGCCCCAACCTTGTTCGGCCTGCCGCGCCAGAATGTCGCGGCCGATCTGCCAGTACAGCCCCACCAGTTCCCGATTGACCGCCAGCGCCGCCCGCTGCTGTGCGCCGTGGATGCGCCCCTTGAGCTCGGCCAGCCAGTCGGCGTAGCCCTGCGGAGTGGGAATCAGGGAGCTGGGTTCGTCGGTCATTGGCGTTCCTTCTTCTGCGTTATCCGTGGGGCAGCATAGGGCGCGCGACCTATTCAGACCAGCCGCGTTCTGCCAGTCAGCAGTTCCTGCATCATGGCCTGCTTAAGGGCGCGGGTCTTGGTCAATGTCATCAACTTAAGGAATTTTCCTATAAATATCATATAATTAGCGCTAAATTCAGCGCATAGGAGAAACCCTTTTGGCCCCTCATTCCACACCGTTTGACACCGCCCAGCAAACCCTGGCTTG
>Ga0228653_1000405_pt1 | contig 14018 bp, 15 predicted proteins | sample 65DmetaG_FD_182745 | JGI IMG/M metagenome (GOLD analysis project Ga0228653, IMG submission 182745) | Seawater microbial communities from Monterey Bay, California, United States - 65D | ecosystem: Environmental > Aquatic > Marine > Coastal | place: USA: California | collected 2016-11-02
TAATCGTTGCGAAATGTTCCCATATCATGGATCGCCTCAAGGCCCTCCAAATAATCTTTCCAGCCATCTGGTAGCTGATCATAGGCAGCACTCATGCTTGCCCAAAGTGTATCACCACCAGACTTAGGAACTTTTATCCCATGGAGTATGCTAGCAAAAGGCGGATTTGCTTTAAAAGTCAAATCTTTATGCCAGTCAGCAGTATCAGGCCTATTATTAGCATCATTCCTCAGTAAAACAATACTTTGATAGCCATCTACATGAGGATAAACGGGGTGCCCAGGATCAATCTCTCCAAGACTTTCTGCTAATTTAAGATGTGACTCTGGCGAAAGGTTTTGATTTCTAAAAAAAATGACCTGATGTTTAATAAGAGAGTTATATACTTGCTCGATAGCATCATCATTTAATTCATCATTAAGAGAGATACCTGAAATCTCAGCTCCAATTGATGGCGTGAGTGGTCTAACCTCAAACATTCATAACTCCAATAAGATTTTGTTGCATTATAAAAGAAAAAAACTGATTAGAATTAACCATTCTTCTTTAGCCACCACAAGAGCAGAACCAATTGCATTAAAAGAAGTGGGATCACCGAAAGAAGAACAACTTCCCAGCTAAAATTAAATACAAACCATCCCGCTGAGAGTGCAGCAAGGGCTTGTAGACCAAATATTAAAAAATCATTGATAGATTGAACTTTAAACTTTTCATTCTCATTGTAAGACCTTGGGAGTAAATTTGTACCACCAATAAATAGAAAATTCCATCCCAGTCCTAGCAGCACCAATGACCACCAATAATTAGTAAGTGCATGGCTCATAAAGGCAATGATTACCGAGATAAAGAATAATAAAATGCCTAAAAGCATCATACGGGTTAACCCTATATATCGAACAATTAATGCAGTGAATAGAGAAGGGAGAAACATTGCAATGACATGACTTTGCAGAACTACCTTAGTATGGTGAAGAGAGTGGCCATCCATGACGTGCATACTTACAGGAGTCGCAGTCATAATGAAACTCATGACGACATATCCAGTAGTTGCTGCACATACAGCGACTATAAAAGATCCTTGTTTGACAATCTCGACTAATGATCTTTTTGACTCATCTACTTGCTCTTTAAACTTAACAGCTGGCTGAAAAAAAGTCATCAAAATGAAAGCAATTACAAATAAAAACGCCAGCAGAACGAAAGATCCCACAAAGTCAGTCTCAAAATAATTCTTGCCTAAAGTTGCAACTTCGGTTCCAAGGAAGGCTGAAATTAATCCACCAAGAAGAACAACCGCAGTAGCTGACGGTCTTTTTTCAGGTTCAACACTCTCAATGGCAGCGAACCTAAATTGCATCATGGTTGCCACACTGGCGCCAAGGCAGAAGCTAGAAAAGCTAAAAAGAAAAAACATTTCTTTAGTGATTGAAAAGATACAAAGAGAAATCAATAAAATTGTGTAAAGGCAGGCACTTAAAAAAACCTTTTTTCTGCCAAATACTGACATCAGTCTTATCACTGGAATAACACTTACCGCAGTTCCTACAACAATAGTCGCAACAGGTAAAGTAGACAGGCTTTTTACTGGTGAAAGGTTACTACCAATAATGCCCGCTACAAAAACAATAAAAACACTCAGAGACATAAACAAGGACTGACAAGCGGTCAGTATCCATACATTTTTTGGTAGGTTAAACATTCAGATGTATCCTTTATGAGATAGATATTACTTCTTAAGAGGTCGTTTCCATTTACTAATGGTGGACTGCTTATTTCGACTCAGAGTGAGTTGACCGTCTGGCGTATTCTGAGTTATAGTGGAGCCAGCACCAATTGTTGCATTTTTCCCGATAGTGACCGGGGCGACCAACTGACTGTTGGAACCTACAAAAGCCCCATCTTTAATCTCAGTTTGAAATTTATTAATACCATCATAGTTACATGTAATAACGCCAGCCCCAACATTGACATCGTTTCCTATCTTGCTATCGCCAATGTAGCTTAAATGTGAGACTTTTGAATTATTCTCAATAGATGATTTTTTAACTTCAACAAAGTTACCAATTTTTGAATGATTACCTATCTTAGTTTCAGGACGTATTCGTGCGAAAGGGCCAATCGAAGTATTGGATCCAATGACAGCATTTTCAATAATTGAGTTTGCGAGTATATGAGTATTATCGCCGATTTTAGACGCTTTTATAATACAATTAGGCGAAATTAAAACATTTTTACCTAAATCATTATCACCTTCAAATACCACATTCACATCTATAACGCAGTCATCTTTAAAGCTCAACTCACCTCGACAATCAAATCGTTTTGGATCCATGATGGTTAAACCTTTTGACATTAAATCACTAGCTTTATTCTGTTGGTATGCTCTTTCAGCTTGTGACAATTGATTTTTGTCGTTAATTCCCATAACTTCTGCCACACTTTCACATATAAATGAAGCAATATTAACATTATCTTTAACTGCTTTTTCAACTATATCAGTCAGATAAAGCTCTCCTTGAGAATTATTTGGCTCTAATTCTTTTAAATATTTTTTTAAGATTGAGCCTCTGATTGCCATGATCCCTGTATTAATTTCTCTGACCTGAAGTTCATCTTTGCTCGCATCTTTTTGTTCAACAATTGACAAAATAGAATTATTTGAATCCCTAATAATTCTGCCATACCCAAAGGGATTTTCCATCATAACACTCAACAGGGAAAAGCCTGAAGATTCTGCTTTGTCAGTCAGTATTTGAAGTGTCTCAGTTTTGATAAGGGGCACATCACCATATAAAATTAAACAGATTGAGTTGTCATTGATATGAGGGATTGCTTGTTGAACAGCATGACCTGTTCCAAGCTGCTCTTTTTGATTAACCCAGTTAATGTCGTCATTTGAAGTTGTTTTTTTGACAGATTCTGAGTGATGTCCAATAATTACATTAATAGAATTGACTAGAGGGCGAGATGCATCAATGACGTGTTGAAGAAGACTCTTGTTGCCGACTTTGTGAAGAACTTTAGCCGTCTGAGAGTTCATTCGAGTGCCTTGTCCAGCAGCTAATATAATTGCAGTATTCATTCTAATTGGGTACGTTTTTATCTCGAAATAATTGATACTATGAATTAATTATTTCAAATATTTTGTATAATGTTACCCTTTAAATTCTTAGACTCCAAATTTAAACTTCATTTGTCATAAAGCAGAAATATTGACCCATTATGATGATTTATTTTTTTAGTTAGATTGAGCAAAATAAATAGTATGCAAAAAAAACTAATTGCAGAATTAATTGGAACTTTTATTCTTGTGTTTGCAGGAACTGGGGCCATCATTATTAACGACATTGCTAACGCAATTGGACATGTCGGTATTGCCCTAACTTTTGGGTTTGTTATCGTTGCATTAATTTATAGCTTTGCACATGTCTCCGGCGCTCACTTCAATCCAGCTGTGACAGTTGCTTTTTGGTCAATGGGTGAATTTGAACGAAAAAATGTTATCCCATATATTTCAGCACAAATACTTGGTGGAGTACTTGCAAGCTTAGCCCTTTATTTACTTTTGAGAGAAAATTTTGTTTTAGTGTCAGACGTGAGCTATCTTGGGGCAACCCTTCCAAGTGGCTCTGCTTCGCAATCTTTTGGTTTTGAGTTTATCCTCACCTTTATTCTGATGATTGTCATTTGTTCTTCAGCAGTTCATGGCAAGGCGACAAAGGATTTCGCAGGATTAGCAATTGGACTCACAGTAGGACTCGAATCGATGTTTGCTGGACCAATAACAGGTGCAAGCATGAATCCTGCAAGAAGTATAGCACCGGCCCTTGTCAGTGGAAACTTTGAGCATCTATGGCTTTATATTGTCGCAACAATTTTGGGAGCGGTATGTGCAGCTTTAGTTTTTCTGAAAGTTTTTAAATCAGACTCATAAGAATTAACTATGGCAAAGAAAGTATTGGTTTTATGTACCGGTAATAGTTGCAGAAGTATTATTGCAGAGGCCCTCATTAATCGTACTTTTGATGGAAAAATTGCAGCATACTCAAGTGGCGTTTCTGCCAGCGGCATGGTTAATCCAAGTGCAAAAAAAATACTTCAATCTAAAGGTATTTGGAGAGATCATTACCACTCTAAGCCCATCAAAGATTTAGAGCAAATTGAATTTGATCTAGTGATTACGGTTTGTGAGAATGCAAGTCAAACCTGTCCCGTTTTCCCTGGCAATACTCCTGTGACTCATATCGGCTTTGATGATCCAGATGGGAAAGAATATGAGGCATTTGAGCTTTGTTTTGAGGAGATTAAAAGTAAATTATTGCCATTTATAAATGATTACTCTTTCGATAAATAATCTATCCAGTTTGAAAAATATTCAACTACAGAAAAACTAAGGGCTTTCTCTAGGACCTTAATACTAAGGCTTAACAACTCAGCTATAATGAAGAGATTGAACGAAACTAAATACACTTCTTGTTGTAATAAAAAGCAACCTAAATTTGAATTCAATTCGTTATAATGCGCATTTTGGCTCCAACTGCCAAAGAAATTTTGAGTTATTTTGTAGTATTTTTTTACCTTTAAACTATATACGGAGTAGATTAGAGATATGACTGGAAAAGACAACATAACTAGCCTATTTGGAAAGTCACCAATAAGCCCATTACAGCAGCACATGAAACAGGTTCATTCATGCTTAAAAGAGTTTGGAGTTTTTGCTAAAGCGGCTAATACTGAAGATTGGGAAAAGGCTCAATCAGCTCATCTATCAATTGGCAAAAAAGAACAGAAAGCAGATGTTCTTAAGAAAAAACTAAGAATGAATTTGCCAAGTACATTTATGATGCCTTTCTCTAGAAGGGATTTACTGGATGTTTTATTAATTCAGGATTCTATTGCCAACATTACAAAAGATCTTTCAGGCTTGATGATGTCGAGAAAAATGCACTTTCCAAAAGAGTTTGCAGAAGACTTCTTAGAATTATCTAAGCTATGCATTAAAACTTCAGCGGCCGCCTTAGTTGCAATTAATGAATTGGATGAGCTCTTAGAGACTGCGTTTAGTTCTAGAGAGCGAAAAATTGTTGACAAGATGATTAAGAAAGTCAACGAATTGGAACATGAGACAGATGTTGCTCAAGAAATTATTAGAAAAAAGCTTTATCTGCTTGAGGCCGAATTACCACCTATAGATGTAATGTTTTATTATCGAGCCATTGAGTGGCTTGGTGAGACTGCTGATGCAGCCCAAAAGGTTGGATCGCGTTTTGAAGTTATGTTGACAAAGTAGGGGGCTAACAATGGAAATTATCGTTCAAAATAGAGATATTCTCATCATGTTGGCCATTGGATTTGGTCTATTTATGGCCTGGGGCATTGGTGCCAATGATGTTGCAAACGCAATGGGGACATCTGTTGGCTCTGGTGCTATAACTTTCAAACAGGCTGTCATTATCGCAGTCATTTTCGAATTTGCAGGAGCTGTTTTGGCTGGTGGAGAGGTCACTGCAACTGTCCGCAAAGGTATTCTGGATGCAGGAGCGTTTGCAAATAATCCAGAGTTATTGGTGTATGGAATGCTTGCATCACTATTGGCTGCAGCAACTTGGCTTTTAATTGCCTCATCTCTTGGTTGGCCAGTATCTACAACACATTCAATCGTTGGTGCAATTGTTGGTTTTGGAGCAGTTGGAGTTGGTATAGAGGCTGTATCATGGGATAAAGTGTATGCCATTATCGCAAGTTGGGTGGTCTCACCACTTATTGCAGGAACAATGGCTATTATGATATTTAAAAGCTTACAGCGCCTAGTAATAGATACAGAGCAACCACTTGAAAATGCAAAAAAATACCTCCCTTTCTATGTTTTTTTTGTAGGATTTGTTCTCTCACTGGTTACTCTATTAAAAGGACTCAAGCATGTTGATTCTTTAAAACATCTCGGTAAGGACCTTCCAACAAGTATGATGATTGCAACTTTAGTTGGAATTCTTGCAGCCATCATTGCCGCAATTATTATTAGGCGAATTAAAACCAACCCCGAAGATGATAATGAGTTCTCCTATGCAAATATGGAGAAACTATTTGGTGGGCTGATGGTAATTACAGCCTGCTCAATGGCCTTTGCTCATGGATCAAATGATGTTGCAAATGCAATTGGCCCATTAGCTGCGGTCTATAGTATTGTTGAATCGGGCGGACAAATTGTCTCAAAAAGTGCACTACCTTCATGGATATTGCTAGTAGGTGGCGGTGGAATAGTCTTTGGTCTTGCAACCTTTGGTTTTAGAGTAATGAAAACGATCGGTAAAAATATTACTGAGCTAACGCCAAGTAGAGGTTTTTCTGCTGAACTCGCCGCTGCAACAACAGTAGTATTTGCCTCTTATACGGGGCTTCCAGTTTCAACAACTCAGGTACTTGTTGGTGCTGTTCTTGGTGTGGGTATTGCAAGGGGCGTAGCATCATTGAACCTGAGAGTTGTTAATAGAATATTTCTATCTTGGTTAATTACATTGCCAGCTGGAGCAATAATGTCGATCTTGTTTTTCTTTACACTCAAAGGTATTTTTAGTGCTTAGAGCGTATAATTATTTCAAAATATTACATTAAAAATTATGACACTAGAAGAAGTTCAATTGAAGCTCGAATCAGGACTTGAAAGTTCAGATGTAACAATGGAGGGAGATGGTTGTAATTGCTCTGCTGTTATAGTATCCCCTGTCTTTGAGGGTTTGTCTTTGCTGCAAAGACAGCGTATGGTTTTGGGTCTTGTCAAGGAAGAAATTAAAAGCGGCGAGCTCCATGCATTAACTGTTAAAACATTTACCCCAGCAGAGAGATAGTATATAATTCCCACTTTTTGAAAAACTTGAAGATATAAGGCTATGCAAACAGATATTCACCCTTCATATGAAACAATAAAAGTTGTGTGCAGTTGTGGTAACTCATTCGAGACTCGCTCAACTTCAGGTAAAGACGAAATTCATCTTGATGTTTGTTCAAGCTGTCACCCTTTTTACACAGGCAAGCAAAAGATTATGGATACTGCTGGACGAGTAGAGAAGTTCAAATCTCGCTACGGCGCTTTCAAACGTTAAATTCAAATTGATTGACTCTTAAAGCCACAAATGTGGCTTTTTTTGTGTCAAAAGGAAACTTCAGATTAAAATTTAAAATTGATATAATCAACTATTTTGAGACAACATAATGGCTTTTGACTACATTAATGCGTTATTAAAAAAAGAGGTCACCAGAACCCCTATTTGGGTCATGAGACAAGCAGGTCGTTACTTGCCCGAATATCGAGCAACTCGAAAAAAAGCGGGTGATTTTTTAACGCTATGTAAATCAAGTGATTTGGCCTGTGAAGTTACACTTCAACCATTAGAGCGTTTTGATTTAGACGCAGCCATTCTCTTTTCTGATATTTTGACTATTCCAGATGCAATGGGACTTGGATTACACTTTGTTGAAGGGGAGGGTCCAAAATTTTCTCACCCGCTGAGCTCACTTTCAGAAATTAATCAATTAACTAAGCCTGACGTATCAAAAGATTTATCTTATGTCAGTGAGGCCGTATCAGTTATCAAAAAAAATCTTAAAGGAAGGGTTCCACTAATCGGCTTTAGCGGAAGTCCATGGACGCTTGCAACTTATATGGTTGAGGGCGGCTCCAGTAAGACCTTTTCAAAGGTTAAAGGATTGATGTACGAAAATCCAAAGCATATGCACCAACTTTTAGATGTTCTAGCTGACACAATTATTGACTATCTTAACTCTCAAATCGAGGCTGGTGCAGACTCAGTTATGATTTTTGATACCTGGGGTGGTCTTTTAAATAAAGCCAGTTATGAAAATTTTTCATTAATGTATATGTCAAAAATAGTGGCTGGAATTAACCGCAACCCCGAAGGCAAAACAATACCTGTTACGCTTTTTACAAAAGGCGGATCCGCATGGCTTGAACAAATTGCTGCAACTGGTTGCGATGCTGTTGGTATTGACTGGACAGTTGAAATTGGAGAGGCAGAAAGAAGGATTGGCTCGAAAGTTGCCCTTCAAGGTAACCTTGACCCATCTGTACTTTATGCATCAGCTGAGGTCATCAAAAGTGAAGCACATAAAATTTTAGATCAGTTTCAAGGCTCAACGGGACATGTATTTAATCTGGGGCATGGCATCACTCCAGATGTTAATCCTGAAAGTATGAAGGCCTTGGTTGATGCGGTCCATTCATACTCAAAATAAAAAATCACTTAAATAGAGTGAGAGTCTCTCTATGTTAAAATTTCGTAATAAATAATAATAATAACAATATGTCAAGAATCTCTAATATCTTTAAAAAACTTGATGATCAAGATCAGACCGCCTTCATTCCATTTATTACTGCTGGTGATGGTGGGTTAGATGGCTGTGAGGCTCTTGTCTTCACTTTGGCTGATAGTGGCGCCGACATTATCGAATTGGGAATGCCGTTCTCTGATCCAATGGCAGATGGGCCTGTCATTGCAAAGTCACATGAAAGAGCAGTTGCAGACGGTATCAACTTAGATTCTGTTTTTGCAATAGTGGAGAGGTTTAGAGAGCACAATCAGACGACAGGTATCGTTTTGATGGGCTATACCAACCCTATTGAAGTCTATGGCTACAAAGAGTTTGCTATTAGAGCAGACGAGGCTGGAGTTGATGGCATTTTGGTTGTTGATATGCCGCCTGAAGAAGCTGCAGATCTTAAACAGGAGCTGGATAAATATAAGATTGATTTAATTTTTCTGGTTGCCCCTACAACGACAGATGAGCGCTTAGAGCAAATTTCGAAAATAGCCAGTGGATATATTTATTATGTTTCCCTCAAGGGGGTAACTGGCGCTGCAAATCTTGATATTGACTCGGTCAATTATCACCTTGAACGAATGAGGAATTATATTCAACTTCCAGTGGGTGTTGGTTTTGGTATAAAAGATGCTGACACTGCAAAACAGGTTGGTGAAAATGCTGATGCAGTGATAGTTGGAAGTGCCCTTGTCTCTATTGTCGAAGAGCTCGCATCTGATAAGGATAAAATGGTTACCAAAGTTGGAAATTTAGCAAAAGAAATCTCGAGTGCAATTACTTAACTAAGGCATAGTATGAGTTGGTTAGAAAAAATAATGCCATCGATTGGCAAGAATGCTAAAAAAAATATTCCAGAAGGACTCTGGAGCAAATGTCCTGAGTGCAATAGGGTTCTTTATCAAGAGGAACTTGAACGCCTTCTATATGTCTGTCCAAAGTGTAATCACCATTTAAGAATTTCTGCCAGAAGGCGCATTCAAGATTTTCTTGATATGGAGAATCAAGTTGAGATAGCTCCAAATATTCAATCAGTCGACCCTCTTAAGTTCAAAGATCAAAAGAAATATAAAGATCGTTATCAAGATGCACAAAAAAAGACTAAAGAAAAAGATGCACTCATTGCAAAATCTGGTTTTTTAAAGGGCATGCCAATTGTCACAGTTGCATTTGATTTTAGCTTTATGGGCGGGTCAATGGGCTCCGTAGTGGGTGAAAAGTTTGTTCGAGCGGCTCATCTAGCTATCAAGAATAATCAGCCTTTAGTTTGTTTTTCGGCAAGTGGTGGTGCTAGAATGCAAGAAGGACTTTTCTCATTAATGCAGATGTCTAAAACATCTCTTGCGGTGAAGTTACTATCTGATAATAAAATACCATTCATTTCAGTTTTAACTGATCCAACGATGGGTGGTGTTTCTGCTAGTCTTGCGATGCTCGGTGACATACAAATTGCAGAGCCAAACGCAAGAATTGGTTTTGCAGGAGCGAGAGTGGTTGAGCAGACGGTTCGTGAGGAGTTACCAGAGGGTTTTCAAAGAAGTGAATTTTTGCTTGAGAAGGGTGCTATTGATATGATTGTTCCTCGATCAGAGCTTAGAAATAAAATTTTTCAAATACTCTCTGCGCTTCATCCAGCATCAGCTAGTTAATTTTTTTTAACTATTGTGTATTAAATTTTGAAGATATATTTAGCAAATCCGAGGGGTTTTTGTGCAGGAGTTGATCGCGCTATCGAGATTGTTGAGCGTGCCATTGAAAAACATGGACCTCCAATCTACGTTCGTCACGAAGTAGTCCATAATAAATATGTTGTAAAGAACCTTAAAAATAAAGGGGCTATATTTGTTGATGAAATTTCTGAGGTTCCAAGTGGGAGTGTGGTCATTTATAGTGCACATGGTGTATCGCAAGCTGTTAGAAAAGAGACGAATGGTATCTCCGCTATCATCTATGATGCTACTTGTCCACTCGTTACAAAAGTACATAAAGAGGTAACACGTCGCCAAAAATATAATCATCAGGTTATTCTTATTGGACATGCTGGGCATCCCGAAGTAGAAGGAACTCTTGGGCAGGCAACTGAAAATAATAATATCACCTTGGTTGAATCAATAAGTGACGTTGAGAAAATAGATCTGCAAAAAGACAGAGATATTTCTTTCACAACTCAAACTACCCTATCAGTAGATGATACAAATGAGATTGTAGATGCCTTGAAAGTAAAATTTCCTAATATTCAGTCCCCTAAAAAGAGTGATATTTGCTACGCAACTCAAAACCGTCAAGACTCAGTTAAAGAGGTCATTAAGCATTCTCAAATCCTTATTGTAATTGGGTCAAAAAATTCTTCAAATTCAAATCGCCTTAAAGAAATTGCTGATAATAAAGGTAAACCATCTTATTTAATTGATAGTCCTGAGGATATTGATAATGAATGGCTTGATGGTATTAGTTCTATTGGCATAACTGCAGGAGCATCAGCGCCTGAGATATTGGTTCAGGAGGTTGTTTCATTTCTAATGTCTAATGGCGGATCTGAAGTTATCGAGCTCGGTGGTGCAGAAGAGTCTGTGAGTTTTCCAATTCCAGCTCTACTCAAAGAATAAATTATTTATTAATCAATTTGGAGTTTTAAGTTAATGAAAAAATATGATATTTATGGCATTGGCGCAGCTATTGTTGATACAGAAGTTATTGTGAGTGACTCATTTCTAAGTGATAACGAAATTGGTAAAGGCCTAATGACACTTGTTGATGAAGAGCGACAAAAATATCTGATTGACTCTCTAACAACACAGCGCATCCCTGTGAAGATGAGTTGTGGTGGCTCTGCCTGTAATTCTGTTGTAGCTGCCAGTCAGTTTGGCTCTGCTACATTCTTTTCGGGTAAAGTTGCAGATGATGAGGTCGGTGTTTTCTTTGCTAAAGACCTCAACAAATCTGGCGTTGAATTTCATCAGGTAGAGCCTTCAAATGGGGTAACAGGCAAGTGCCTCGTTATGGTTACGCCAGACGCCGAAAGAACTATGAATACAAATTTAGGAGCAAGCCTTGAGCTTTCTTATCGAGAAGTTGATGAAAAAGCTTTAGCAAGCTCAGACTGGCTATACATAGAAGGCTATGTAGTCACTGATGATCAAAGAACTGCAGTTGCAAGAGATGCTATGAAATTTGCTAAACAAAATGGAGTTAAAACTTCTTTAAGCCTTTCTGATCCATTTGTGGTAGAAGTTTTTTCTGAAAATATTAAAACTATTATTGGCGATGATGGCCTTGATCTCATCTTCTGTAATGGGGATGAGGCTAGAAGTTTCACTGGGACACACACAATTGAGGCTGCAGCAGAGGAGTTAAAAAAATATGCAAAGACTTTTGCAATTACTAGGGGACCTGGTGGATCCTTAGTATTTGATGGAACGCGTCTAATACAAACTGCTGGAGTAATGGCAAGTGCAGTCGATACGAATGGTGCAGGGGATATGTTTGCAGGCTCTTTTTTGTTTGCTTTAGGTCAGGGCAAGGACTTTGGTTGGGCTGCTGATTTTGCTAATGCCGCTTCTTCAAGGGTTGTAAGTCAATTTGGGCCAAGAATTAAAGCAATTGAGTATATTAGTCTCAAACAACAATTTAATCTCTAAATATTTGATATATTAGAAGTAAGTACCCATTGAAATTTATTGATTTTTCAGGTGCACAAAATTATTGTATACTGACACTAAATTAATTAAGTGATGTAATTTATAATTTCTTTATATATTTCTTGAGGTAGTAAATGAAAAAAGCGGTTAACAGATTATTCCAACTGAGACAGGCCCTTGATGAGTGTGAAAAAGAGCTTGGTTTGAGTGATTACTCGGAAGTAGAAAGGGCAGTGTTCTCTTATATTACCTCTAATGCTAATGTTACGATTACCTCAATTAAAAATGACCCATACTTCTCAAAATATTCTTTATCCACTATCAAAAGAGCAGTTCTCTTTCTAACATCAAATAGAATTATAAGCGCAGATCAATCCTCTGAAGACAGGAGAGAGATGATTCTTACCTTGCAACAGTAATTTTTTTTGGTATAGTACTTCCATTATTAAAGAAGATACATTAAGTGAGCGAAGCCTATAGAGACCTCACTATAATACAATCCAATAGGACTCGACTGATACTGCAAGCAGCGAGTAACAAATCAATACAGAGTGGTTTCCACAACATACTCGCAGATGAAGGTCAACAGAGCAATCAGTTAGTATCTTCTAAAAAACCTAAAGTGGGTTGCCTAATGGCCACTTTATAAAAAAGCGTAGGAAAGGTTGTGGATTGACTGCCAGTACCTTTAATAAAATAAAAAACAACAGTTGATATTGTGATGTAGGGCATCACAAAATTAAAAGTGGAGGGGCATCTTTGGATGATAACGACCACTTAAAAAAAAGCGTAGCGAGTCTGAATTTGTATCCTAATATCTAGACTTAATGCGAACGATAAGGAGTTAAGATGACACAAAGATACTTACCAGATAGCGACACTTTTTCTATTCTTGATAGAGCTCGGAAATTAGTGAAAGGGGGGCTATATGAAATCTGAAGCCCTAGAGTTCCAGCCTCAAATAATAACCTTTATCATAGTCGTTTTTTGTTATCTAATTAATGGGCCTGCCTACCCCTTTAGTGGCAATCTTATCTGGCTCCCCTTAGGAGCGATGTCATTATGTTTTTTATTGTTTGGATTTAGGGTGTTTTTTGTTGCTATATTAGCATCACAGTTTTCTGAATTTTGGTTCCACTCTAAACCTTTTTTTGATCAGGTAATCCTGGTTCTCAGTGTTACTGGAGCAATTGGACCGGCTCTTGCTATTGCGAGTATGAAATTCTTCAAACTGTCTAATTTTTTTGATGGGGAGAAACTTGTATTTCACCACCTTATTTTTTTAGCAATCTTAACCGCGTTATTTAATACGCTCATTTCATTTTTTGTATCTTCATATATTGTTTCAAATGGACAAGATTTAGAGATAATTAATGCGACCGACTTCTTAAGGAACTACTTAATGGGAGATATTTTGGGCTGTTTGATAGTTTTATTTTTTGCAGCTCTTGTAGTTGTTCCTTCAATTAAGTACTTTTTTCCAAAGATTACTCCTTTAGAATAATTTTTGACTAAGAATATTTTAGCTCTTTTATTAAAACGAGCTAACTAAACCAGTGACTTAACGATATCACTAATTTTTTTAATTCTAAATTGATCAGCCTCCATAACTTCTTTTACTATCAAGGTCTTTTGATTTTTTAGTTGAAACTGGTGAGGTTTTGTTTGTATTAGATTAATAATTTTGGATGTGTCGATACTATTCTTTTCATTTAAAGTAATTTCTGCCTTGTCGTCATAGATATTGATTTTAAGAATTCCAATATTTTGAGAAAAATTCTTTAGTGAGGAGGATTCGAACAAGTTATTTGTTGGGTCTGGAAGAAGACCAAAACGGTCTATCATTTCAATCTTAAGATCTTTTAATTCTTCCTCATTATTCGCACTAGCAATTCTCTTATAGAGAATTAATCGTTCATGAACATCTGGTAGGTAGGTGTCTGGAATAATACAGGCTATACCAGGATTAATCTCAACCTCTTCAGTAAGTGCTTCTTTAATATCTAGCTGTATATGATTCTTAATGGCATGGATCGTTCGTTTTAA
>Ga0228653_1000411_pt1 | contig 13920 bp, 8 predicted proteins | sample 65DmetaG_FD_182745 | JGI IMG/M metagenome (GOLD analysis project Ga0228653, IMG submission 182745) | Seawater microbial communities from Monterey Bay, California, United States - 65D | ecosystem: Environmental > Aquatic > Marine > Coastal | place: USA: California | collected 2016-11-02
TGTAAGCTTGATAAAAGCTTTCAGAAGAAAATAAAAATAAGGTTCTGCTTTGCTGAGACTTACTCTTATAAGACTTATAAATCATAGCAGCATAATCTTTCTTAAGAGCTACTAATTTTTCATCTAAATCTTTAATTTCTTTTTCATAGAGAACTATTTCACTAGATAAAGATTGCACTTCTTTGTTTATGGTTGAAATATATTTTTCTCTGACTGTAATTTTTTGATTTAAATCTTTTAAATCTTCAAGAGCATTTTTTTCACTTTTTTTTGTGTCAAAAAGCAGCTTATTAACCATTTTAATTTCTCTTTTTATTCTATTTCTATCTTTTTCTAACTGCTTTCTTGATTTTTGTTGAGCAGTAATAGTTATAGAAACTAATAGAAATAATAAAAAGGATATGAATGGCTGTTTTCTTATCATTAAAAGTTTATTGATTTATAACCTGACGGTATTCTGAATGGAATACTGATTTGTTTATTTAAAACTAACGATTTAAACTCTATACCAATAACCGTAAAATTATCTTTATTTTCCAAAGCTTTAATTACAATTTTTTTAGGAATTAGTTGCTCTTTAATTTTTTGGTAATTTCCATATTGAATTTGTAATATTTTGCTATCCTTATATGAATTTAATAATTGCTTGTTTAATGAGAAATTTACTGGATTAAAAAAAAGAGACAGCTTGTATAAGTCCGATTGATCTTTGGGAATTAATTTATACAATCCTTCACTAACTTCAGAGAAGTATTTAGCTTTTGTTAAATCTAAAATACTTTCTCCAATAAGTAAATTTTGAAGCTGTTTAAACGTTACTTTAATTCCCAGCATTTTTTCTAAAAGAGAGAAATCTCCTTTAAAATAGCGTTTGTTTATAGGAGAATAGTAACTAAAAGAACTAGGGGTTATTTTAGCTCTAAATACATTAATAAGTTTAGACCCTTTAATCCATATAATGGAATCTTTGAGAATTCTGAGAGTTACTTTGAGATTAACCCGAGTACTTTTACCTTTATTTTTGACCGAATAAGAAACTTTCAATTTAGAGTCTAGCGTATTAGCGCTAAACATTGTAGCATTGTGTTTCTTAATAATTCGTTTGGAAGAGATATTTTTTAACCCTTTTGTTCGAACAAGTTCTTTTTTGCTTTCACATGAAACCAACACTAGTAAAAAGAATAAGAAGCATATTGTTTTCATGTTATATTTTTAATTTTTTAATTTTATTTTCAAATTCAATAGCCTTTTTATTGTTGCCCAAACTAGAATATACTTTTGCTAAAGTACTATAAAATTGAACTTCTAGTGCAGGGTTTTCTATTACAAAATCTAGGCCTATTTCCAAAATAGCAATAGCTTTGTTAAACTGTTGTTGCTGATGCAAAAACTTAGCTCTAGAAAGATATGAAAATGGTTGAGCAGGAAAAAGAGTAACAGCCAACTTACTATAGTTATCTAAAACTTGACTGTTGGTAGACTCAGCTAATTCTAGTATTTGTTTTAGCATACTAAAAGAAGGATTATTTTCATTAAAATCAGAAATTAATTTATCTAGATCCTTATCGTCATTTTTTAATTTGACAGGTTTCATAGATAACTCCAATTTCTCCTTAAGCCTTTCCAGTTTTTGATGTAACCCTTTTTCTTGTTCTAATAAATAGATTAATGAAAGTGCTTTATTACTTTGCCTATTTAGATGATATAAATAAATTAAAGATTCTCTATAATAGGGGTCTAACTCAACAATTTTTAACTGAACTTTAATGGCTTCTCCATAATTTAGATCTTTTTTGAGAATGGAAACAAAATGAAGTAACATCCAAATATTGGACGAATCTTGCTCCAAAGCCTTTTCAATAAATTGTCTTGCTTCTAGCGTTTGATTTAGAAATAAGTAATTTTTAGAAAATTCAAAATAAATGGTTTTATTACCGGGAGATAGCTTGTCACAAATTTCTAAGTCCTGAATAGCTTTTTGGTAGTTTCTTATTGATTTATTTGAGAGTGATTTAAAAAAGTACTCCTGAAATTTAATCTCTTTTTCTTCTGAAAGATTTGAAGACTTACCAATATTTTCTTGAGATAGAGAACTAAAAGGATTAAACAATAGTACCAAACAGACAAAAAGTCCAATCCTTTTAATCATCTTAACTTATTATTAGGTCAATTCTGAGTAATCACCTATGCTTACAGAAGTAAAATTACCGTTGTATGTTGCATGATTACCTATCATAGCATTATCTAAAGTAGCATTTGAAATTTTTACATTTGTTTGAATTAAAGAATTAGAAATTTTAGAATCTGTCACCAAACTATCTTCTCCTATGGACACATATGGACCAATTGTTGTATTTTTTATAACCACATTTTCTCCAATAAAACAAGGTTGTATAATTTGAGAATTTTCTATTGTAGCAGTTTCAGCCACAAGATTATTTCCTTTGTCATATTCAAACCCTAATATTTTTTTGTTAGTATCTACGGTTGGGTCTTTTTTCCCACAATCCATCCATACATCAACTTTCCCCGGTAAAAATTTAGCACCATCTTGTTTGAGTGTCTCTAAAACTTCTGTTAATTGAAATTCACCTGAAGGTCTAATATCATTATCTATAAGATATTGAATCTCTTTAGAAAGCTTGTCACCATCTTTAAAGTAATAAATACCTATTATTGCTAAATCTGAAACAAATTTTGTTGGTTTTTCTACAAAATCTGAAATAAATCCATTATTTAATTTTACAACTCCAAATGCACTTGGATCTTCAACTTGTTTCACCCAGATAGCACCATCTGCTTCTGCATTTAATGTAAAATCTGCTTTAAACAACGTATCCGCAAAAGCAACAACACAAGGACCAGTCAGAGATTCTTTAGCACAAAAAATTGCATGAGCAGTACCCAAAGCTTCTTCTTGGACATATACAGACCCTTTTGCTCCAAGTTCCTTTGCTATCATTAATAATTTTTCTTTTGTATTACTGGGAAACCCTTTTGCTGATGGTCCAATTATAAAAGCAATTTCCTCTATTGGTTGATTCACTACAGAGGTAATATCTTCTACTAATCTTTGAACAATTGGCTTCCCTGCTATTACAGTTAAAGGTTTTGGAATGGTTAGGGTATGAGGTCTCAAACGAGATCCAATTCCTGCCATAGGGACGATTATTTTCATGTATATTTTTTTGTTTTTTGGTCTAGCAATATACCACTAATTGATTGATTGTGAAAAAGAGAAATCTCTTTAAATTCCTTTAGGAATTGAATCAATTAAATTCTTTGTGTACTCAGATGTTGGTGATTTATATATGGTATCTGCATCATCTATTTCTTCAATTTTTCCTTTATTCATAACCACTAGTTGATCAGACATGTACTTAACAACTGATAAGTCATGTGAAATAAAAATATATGAAAAGTTAAAAGTTGATTTTAATTCATTTAATAGATTTACTACCTGTGCTTGAACAGATACATCTAATGCCGAAACTGATTCGTCACAAATAATGATTTTAGGTTTTAACGCAATTGCTCTAGCAATTCCTATCCGTTGTCTTTGCCCTCCAGAAAATTCGTGAGGATACTTATTAAAATGTTCTTCCTCTAGCCCAACTTTTTTTAATAAGTCTATCACATATATTTTTCTTTCCTTATCATTAGATAAAACACCATGCACGTTCATAGGCTCAAGAATAGCATTTCCAATGGATATTCTTGGATTTAGAGACGAGAATGGATCTTGAAAAATAATTTGAATTTCTTTTCTTAAATTTTGCAAGGCTGTTTTTGATAAATGAGTAATATCTCTTCCTTTGTAAAATATTTTTCCAGAGGTTATTTTTTCTAGCTGCATAATTGCCCTCCCCAAAGTTGTCTTCCCACATCCAGACTCTCCAACTAATCCTAGTGTTTCTCCTTTGTATAACTTAAATGAAATCGCATCTACTGCTTTTATGAATGGCTTTTTAGTGAATCCAGCACTTGTGTTAAAATATTTTTTTAGATTAACTATTTCTAACAGTGGTTTTAATCCATAAATTTTGCGGTGATAGGCATCTCTCTCTTTTTTTGTATAAACGTCTGTGGAAATTTTATTTTTTATAAAATCTTCTACAGTGGGAAGTTTTTTTAATCGTTGATTTAAATTAGGCTTAGAATTAATAAGTCCTTTTGTATAATCATGTTGTGGGGAATGAAAAATATCAGTTGTATTTCCTTTTTCAACAATCTTTCCCTTAAATAAAATAATTACATTGTCTGCTATTTCAGACACCAATGACAAATCATGTGAAATTAAAAGGATGCTCATCTTGTTTTCCTTTTGTAATTCTTTCAAAAGCAATATAATCTCTTTTTGAACTGTTACATCTAGTGCTGTAGTAGGCTCATCCGCAATTAACAAATCTGGCTTACATGCTATGGCAATAGCAATCATAACACGTTGTTTTTGACCTCCACTTATTTGATGGGGGTAAGAATTAAAAATTCTATCTGGTAGTGGTAGTTTTACTTTTTGAAAAAGAGAAATAACTTCTTGGTAAATCTCTTTTTTATTTAAACCTGTATGCTGTTTCAAAACTTCCGCCACTTGACTCCCACATGTTAAAGTAGGGTTTAATGAACTCATAGGTTCTTGAAAAATCATCGCAATTTTATTGCCTCTAATTTGTTGAAATTCTTTATCTGAAATTGTTAAAAGATTTTTTTCATCAAAAAAAATTGTCCCCTCTTGAATAGTATTCTTTGGCAAGAGTCCTAAAACTGCCAATGAAGTAACTGATTTTCCACTTCCAGACTCTCCTACAATGCCCAGAATTTTATTTTCCTTTAAGTTAAAGGATATATTTTTTACAACCTCATTTTCATCTTTATCAGATAAAAATTTAACCATAAGATTTCGTACTTGCAACATTTTTAAAATTGTATCTTCTTAAATGCGGTGAAACATATACTAGAATAATTTTAAAGATAAAAAAATTAACATCAAATAACTTTAGACTAAGCTTTTTTTGATTTAAAACTCTGAACCATCAAACTGAATTAAAAGAAATTCAAACACTTAAAAAATACTTTTATATACTATTATAAAACGAATCTATTTTACTAAACAACACCCCCTTTTTTAGGTAATAAAAAATTTCACTAATTCAAGGTATAGTAAAGATTCAATTTCCTTATTATTTTTACAGTGTTATTGTTCTTTGAATTATGTTATTAAGTTATGTTATTCGTTTATTGTTACCCTCCCCCAATCAACAAAGACGATATTATAATTTAATTTATTATTAACTTTTGATATTCCCCCGAATCTTAGTTAATAAGACAAAAAACCTAGAAAAATTTTTCTAGGTTTTTCTTTTTATTAAAACCTTTCTTAAATTATCTACATAATCTATAATTAAATTACAAACTCAAGTGTTCTGCCTTATTTTTTGTTCCTTTGTTTTAAATTTATTTTTGTGAATTATATTTCAGTAGAAAATATCTCAAAATCTTATGGAGATAGAACATTGTTTAGCAATATTTCCTTTGGGATCAATAAACATCAAAAAGTAGCTTTTGTTGCTAAAAATGGAACAGGAAAAACCTCCATACTAAATATTATTGCAGGGTTAGATTCACCAGATGATGGACAAGTTATCAAGAGAAAAGAAATTCAAGTGGCTTACCTATCTCAAAACCAACTATTTAATGACAATCTTACCATAGAAGAAACTATTTTTGAGACAGAAAATAGAATTTTACCTATCATAAAACAATACGAAAAAGCACTCGAAAACCCTGAAGATTCAGAAAATTATCAGAAAGCTTTTGACTTAATGGATCAACACAATGCCTGGGATTTTGAGACCCAATATAAATTGGTTCTAACTAAATTAAAACTCCCAACTTTATCAATGAAAGTGGGTAAACTTTCAGGAGGGCAGAAAAAAAGACTAAGCCTTGCTGTTTTACTAATAAATAAACCCGATTTAATCATTTTAGACGAGCCAACTAACCATCTAGATTTAGAAATGATAGAATGGCTTGAAGACTATTTTAAGAAAGAAAAAATTACACTATTTATGGTAACGCATGATCGTTACTTTCTGGAAAGAGTTTGTAATGAAATTATAGAACTTGATCATGGTAAACTATATAAATACAAGGGTAATTATTCCTATTATTTAGAAAAAAAAGAAGAAAGAATTGCTCAGGAAGCAGCTTCCACTCATAAGGCTAAAAATCTATTTAAGAAAGAGTTAGACTGGATGCGCAGACAACCAAAAGCAAGAACTACAAAGTCTAAGTCTAGAATTGATGATTTTCAAGAAATTAAAGAAAAAGCACACAAAAGAAGACAAGACCATACAGTTCAATTAGAAATAAATATGAAACGTTTAGGGAGTAAAATTGTAGAGCTCCACAAACTAAAAAAGGCATTCGGAGATCTAAAAATTCTTGATGGTTTTCAATATGTATTTCAAAAAGGAGAACGTATTGGAGTAATTGGTAAAAATGGAACTGGAAAATCATCTTTTTTAGATGTACTTACTCATAAAGAACCTGTTGATGGTGGAAAAGTTGTAGTTGGAGAAACTGTAAAGTTTGGATATTATACACAAAAAGGAATTGTAGTTAAAGAAGGTCAAAAAGTTATTGAAGTTATTAAAGAATTTGGAGAAGAAATCCCATTAACCAAAGGCAGAAGAATTTCTGCCTCTCAATTACTGGAACGTTTTTTATTTGATAAAAAAAAGCAATACGATTATGTTGAAAAATTGAGTGGTGGAGAACAAAAAAGATTATACCTCTGTACTGTATTAATTCAAAATCCAAACTTTTTAATACTAGATGAACCTACCAATGATTTGGATGTAATTACCTTAAATGTGTTGGAAAGTTTCTTATTAGATTTTCCAGGAAATTTAATTGTAGTTTCTCACGACAGGTACTTTATGGATAAAATTGTGGATTCTTTATTTGTTTTTAGAGATGATGGTATTGTTGAAAATTTTCCAGGAAATTATACAGATTATAGAACGTATGAAGATTCTAAGCCAAGAGAAAAAACTGTAAAAATTGAAAAAAAGCAGGTAAATATAACTCCCTCAAAAGCTCAGTTAACATTTGAAGAAAAAAGAGAATTTGGATCTTTAGAAGAAGACATAGAAAGGCTATCTCGTAAAAAAAAGGTGATCGAAATATCTTTCTTAAATATAGAATTAACCCAATATCAAATTAAAGAAAATTCTGAGGAGCTTGAAAAAATACTATCTTCTCTAGAACAAAAAGAAGAACGGTGGCTTGAACTCTCTATGAAGCTTGAGGGCTAAACTTTTATAATTTCACCTTTGTCGATTAATTTTTCGTTGTTAAACCTCATTAATAATTGTGCCACAGAAATTGTATCTTTTTCGCAATAACTAATAATTCTATCTAAATTTTTTTCTTTATAATACACAGAGGCTACCTCACTACCATCTATATCATCTTTTGGAGATGGTATCCCTAAAATTGAGGTTAATAACTGTAAAGAACTGTAGTGTTTGTAATCTCCAAACTTCCATAATTCCATGGTGTCTAAATGAGGAACTTCCCAGGGCTTTTTACCAAATAAATTTAACTTTGAAGGTAATTCTATGTGATGTACAATCATTCTTCTAGCGATGTAAGGAAAATCAAATTCTTTCCCGTTATGAGCACACAATACATGATACGATTTATTAAAATGTGTATCCAATAGTTTTTTAAAGTCCAATAAAATTTGTTCTTCATTATCTCCACTAAAAGAGGTAACTCTTAAATTTCTTTCTTGCTCATTATTGGTAAAATACGCCACAGAAATACAGATAATTTTTCCAAACTCTGCCCATATTCCAGCACGTTTATAGAAATCTTCCGCAGTAACCTCTTCTTTACGTTGATAAGCAGTTTTTTTTGAAAATAATTCTTGCATTATCTCCGGCACCTCAGACCAATTTTCTTTTTGCGGTACTGTTTCAATATCTAAGAACAAGACATTGTTCATTTTTGTTTTCAAGTTCATAGGGTTTTTATTGTGAATTTACTAAAAATAAAAAAGCCTCGAAAATTCGAGGCTTTTTTCTAATAGTTATACAGTTGATTATTCAATAATCAATTTTTTGGTAGCTATATTATTCCCTTCAGAAACTTTCATAATGTATACTCCAGATGAGATTCCAGAAATATCCATTGTTTTGTTCATAGAAGAAAAACGTTGGCTAAATACTTTTCTACCCAATACATTAAATATATTTACTGTTTTAGCTTCTGTACTTGAAGTGGTTACCGTTAAGCTATTCCCTTTCACTGGGTTGGGATAAGCATTAAAGCCAGTTATTGTATTGTTAGATGTTGAAGCTGTTGTATTTGAATAGGTACCTATCGGAAATGGGGTAGTTGCAGATGCATTATCTGATTCCCCATCAAGTGCATTTGCACCACTATAGGTCCAATTAGAGGTTGTAAATGTAGTACCCTCTGGCCCAGTATCATCATTTCTATATGCCCAACCATCTAAATATTCCCAAGCTTCACCGTTGCCGTTAATATTTATATCTCCAAAAGTATCACTAACAGAACCGTTTTCAAATAATTCTATAGCGTCATCTCCATTTATTGACATAACACTTCCTGCGTTATAAGTAGGGGCGAAACCAAAAAATGCCGTAAACTGATCTACTTCAGAAGCAACATATATATAAGTGCCAGCGGATACAGCAACAGAAGGAAAAGTAAATTCTTGTCCGTCAGTTCCACCTCCATTATTTGCACTTCCAACTCCAAAAGAACTCAAATCGTCAATATCATTAATAACATATAATTCTATTCCTTTTGGAGTACCTCCAGTTAGCGGAGCATCAAATACACCTGTAATTACTAGACTATTTGTATTAGCTGCAAAAGAATTACCATTAACAGCTATGAGTTCATCAGTTACTCCAGTTGAAGATATAGTAATATCTCCAGTATAATTTCCAGCAGAAAGACTACCTGCAAGTCTGACAAAAATATCTGTTGAAGCCACGGTTCCAGATTGATCAGGAGTAATAGTTACTGAACTAGAAAAATTAGAACCTGAAGTCAATGAAATTTCAAAACTAGATGGAGCAGTAATTACAATATCATTTGTTAAAAATAGCCCAGATACTGAAAAATCATCCTCAGCTGATGGTCCTCCTTGAGCTTCCGAATAATTAAAATCATCAAGATTTGCAATTACAGTAAATTCTGGATTAGCAGGGCTTACAATTCCAGAAATTGATAATGTATTTTCTGATGCACCACTTGAAGAAGCAGTTACTGTTCCATCATATGTATCTGAAGAAAGACCTGAAGATAATCTGACATAGATAATTGTAGCATCAGCAGTCCCTGCAGTTTGAGAAACAGTCACTGTACTTACAAACCCAGAACCAGATGTTAAAGAAATTTCAAAATTAGATGAAACAGAAACACTTATATCATTTGTAAGATTAGAGCCTGAAACACTAAAATTACCTTCTGATGAAGGTCCGTTATTTTCATAATAATCAAGACTTGCTACTGTGCCACCTATTGAAATAGTTGGATCACTTACACAACCACTGAAAGAACCTATAGTATCCCATCCTGTATCTTTATCACCAACTATCCATTCTGAATCTGTTGCATTTGTTCCTGCTGAAGCAGACCAATCATTATTAGGGCCACAAACAGTGTTTTTTCTTGTGAGTATATGATCTTTAGTAGCTTCTGAAACACCAGCAACATCCCATCCAGCACCAGGATCTCCTTGCCAATCTCCTAGCCAGTCAAGTATGGTATACCCCGTTACTTCACCGGCATCATAATTTCCATCATTATCAGCATCATTAAAAGTACCTCCTTTAACAAGTGCAAAGCCATCATCTCCATTACTTAAAAAATTAAATGTATGATCAGCTTGAGCAAGTATTGAGGGGTCTGCACTACCATGGGCAATTACATATACATCTCCAGAAGCAATTTCAGCTCCATCTGGAAAAAGATTCCAATATTCATATTCACCCACAGTAGTAGGATCATTTGATACATTGGGGAAAGCATAATCTGAAAGGCTTATAGTTGCATCAGTACCATTATATATTTCTAAATATTTATTATTTGAACTTCCTTCTCCGTATTTACTAATAAATAGCTCGGTAACCTGAGCACTTGATACAAATACTACTGCAAAAGTTAACAATAAAGTTAAAAAGTAATTTTTTTTCATACTATTTGGTTTTATAAAATTGTAATCATTAAATATATAAAATATCTTTTAAAATAATTTGATTCTTCCCATTAATTATACGTTAAATAAAAACAGCCCTTAAAAAAAAGACTGTTTTTTGAAATATTAATTATTTGTATCGAATTAGATTGTAATTTTAAAAACTATCATCTATCCATGACCATTTGTCAAGGGCTACTGGTGTAGAATTTTTTCCAGAATTTAACAAATACTTATTGGTTTCTCCAGCATATAAAGTAGCATCTGCTGTAGCACCTTCTATTTGAACATTAGATAATGCCCCATTGTCTTTCATATCTAAATCTACATCATATCCTACTAAATGTAACCCTGTAATAGTTGCACCAGACTCTTTCTTAAATTGTAATCCAGTACCCCCAACAGAGGATACCGCTGTAATATTTGTAAAAGTTGGATTTGCATTGTCTTTATCGCCCTCAAAAACAGTAGAGAAACCAGCTATAGTATGAGAGATATATGCATTTGTTACAGACCCACTCCAACCTTCTGTCCAGTCTATAGAATCATCGTCATTGTTTTCTAAATATAGATTAGAGACTGCCACTGTGCCCCCAAAAAACTCAACTCCATCATCAGATCCGTTAATGATGGCTACATGGTCTACTAAAGTGCCTGAACCAACACCATAAAAAGAAATACCATTGTATTGAGATTCAGGGTTTATTTGAGCACCTGTTCCTACAATTTGAAGATATCTAATAATCCCAGAACTATCAACATCATCTGTACCTCCATAAATAAAACCACCAACTTCTGCTGATGCATCCACTCCAGCTGTAGTTGAAGCATTTCCACAAAGTGTTAAACCTCCCCAATCTCCTGGAGAGCCAGTGGCAGATGATATCACTACTGGATTCCCTGCGTTGCCATTAATATTTATCTCACCTCCTTGTAAAACAGCAATATAAACTTCTGTACCGCCAGAATCTGCTGTAATCATTGTCCTGGCAGGAATAGTTAATGTTCCATTATTTTCAATGATAAATGCTCCTCTAAGACTATATTGAATAGTTGGATCTAATGTATAATCTTCAGATAATTTCCCTTCCATTATTCCATTATTTAGGTTTTCTAAAACTTCATTTAAAGGAGGAGTAATTGCTATGGGTTCATCTGAACCACAACTAACCATAACAAAAGTTAACATCAAGAAACTAATTAATTTTACTTTTAAATTTTTCATTTTTTTTTACTTTTAAATTATTTTATTTTTTACTCTGTAAAGAACCATAACAAACTTTTAATTTATCTTAACTGTACATTAAAAATACGTTATAGATGAATTGAAAATAGTGGCATTTGTTACGAAATAGTTACTTAAAACTTATAGTTAAACCCTATATTTATGACACTCCCTCTTTTGTAGGATTGAACAGTTTGGTTAGTGAGACTTACAATATTATTATTTGCATCAAAAACAGTAATCAGTTGTTTTTGTTCTATTCTAGGATTCAAAAGATTTTTTCCAACTACTCTTACAGAAAGCTTCTTATTTATTTTCCTACTCACTACAAGATCTAATGAAACAAACCCTTTTTCAATAATTTCATCATTAAACAAAGTAGCGCTATTTGTGAAATCTTCCGGACTCCCCAAAGCATATATCTTGTCTGAAGAATAATTTCCTGTAATTGAAGCCAAAAACTCTTTTTCTGATCTACTTCGAAAACTTATGGAACTATTAACTATAAAATCTGAAGCTCCTTGAAGGGCTGCTTCTTTTTGTCCGTTATATTGATACAATTCCAAAATATCTTGATTAAACCACATTTTAGTTAGGTTCATATTTGCACTTAAAATGCTTTTTTCATCATCATTTTCTACGAGATTAATTCTACCTTCCAGTTCAATTCCAAAAACTGTTGATTTTTTTCCTGTATTTTGATATTGGAAAATACCCGCTGAACCTCTAGACTGGGTAAGGTTAATAGGGTCTTGAATATTTTTATAAAATACTGTGGTAGATAATAGTTCTTCTTTTGAAGGAAAGTACTCCCATTTTGTATCAATGTTAAATACAGATGATCTTTCTAAATCTGGATTTCCTTTAATAACCCTACCTGTTGGAGAAACATACTCAAATGGTGCTATTTCTTTAAATTCTGGAAGTGTTTGAGTAATGCTAGATGCGAGTCTAAAAAAACTTTTATTATTTATTTCATACTTTAAATTAACACTCGGATATAATTCTTGATATTCTTTGGTAATGGTACCCACTCTACCTACAAAATTTGTAACATCCCATATAACATCCACTTTGTCTAATTCATAACGAAAACCAAGGTTTCCTGAAAATCTTTTATTCATCCCAAAATCTAAATTGGCATATCCTGCAAAAATTGTTAAATCTGCATTGTATATATCTGGAAGTTGTTCTCTCAAAATTAATTCTGGCTCACCAAAAGCAGTATTAAAATTATCTAATGTAAAAGTATTAGACATCTCATTTACAGAATTAACTGAGAAATCTCTTGCGCTAACTCCAACAAAAAGGGATTTAAATACTCTTTCTTTTTGTCTAAAATTTACCCCTACATTTAGTCTATATGGGTTTTTTTCTTCTTCATCTGTTTCACCAAAAATAAATTGATTTTCAACATATCCATTTATTTCATTGTCTTGAATTTTTTGACTCGTTTTCCTTTGTTGAAAATCTCCCACATAAGCATAAGTGAAAGTACCTATGTCATCAACAATATTTCCTTCATTTCTAATTCTGTTTGGCTCCTCCGCTAAAACAAAATTATACCCTGTAGCCCATACTAATTTGATTCTATCAGAAAATTTATGATCTCCCATCAATTGATTAACATACATGGTTGTTTGTTTATAATTCTGGTCTCTCACAAAAGCTCCTTGTTCTTGTGGTTGTTGATCAAAAACATATCCATTACTATCGATCCCTTGCTCATAAACATTGTCTTCACCTTTATTAACAAACAACGTGTTGTAGGAAATTTTGTGGTTGTCATTTAATTTTAATTCACTTTTAATATACCCTGTAGTATTGATGTTGGAGGTATAAGATTCTGTAGCAAAATCATTATCCAAAACATTTGCTCTATAGCTTTTAAATATTCCTTCTTGGAAGTCATAAGACTGACTTTGAGAGGCAGTTGCTAGGATAGAAATTTGTTTGTCAAAAATCTTGAATTTATACCCTGCTGAGAAAGATCCACTAAAATTAGTTGTTTGATTGGCTCTCAATGGGTCCCAGCCTTGATAGGTTATTGCGTCTGAAAGAATGTATTTTTTCTTATGAAATCCAAAAGTAACATCATCACTAATTACTGTTTTTTTGAATCTTCCATTTAGACTACTTACTGCACTATTTAAACCTCCGTTAATGGCAAGAGAAAACCCTTTTTTAGAATATTTTTTAGATATGATATCTATATTTCCTGATGATTGATCTGAATACATAGATGTTGCATAGGTTTTATTAATTCCTATGCTGTTTATGAGGTTTGTTGAAAATAGTGATAAATCTATGTTCTTATTTTGAACATCGTCTGAGGGTATTGGCAATCCGTTCATTGAACTTGCTACATATCGATCTCCTAAACCTCTAATGTATATATCTCCCGATTCTTCACTTTTTGCTACTCCAGCTATCTTAGTTGTAGCAGAAGCAGCAT
>Ga0228653_1000422_pt1 | contig 13603 bp, 10 predicted proteins | sample 65DmetaG_FD_182745 | JGI IMG/M metagenome (GOLD analysis project Ga0228653, IMG submission 182745) | Seawater microbial communities from Monterey Bay, California, United States - 65D | ecosystem: Environmental > Aquatic > Marine > Coastal | place: USA: California | collected 2016-11-02
CAACAAATTGTAATACCATCAGCAGACTCTGCCTTTGCAATGTTCATAATATCTTTTTTTAATTGTGTATCTTTCATAGTGTCTCCTTATTTAATTTTAACTACGCCTGTTAATCTTTCACATTTATAGTCGTTGATAATTTTATTAATAGCATTTTTCATATTAATGTCAATTCTTTTTAAAAGATCATCTTCAACTTGAACGATTTCCTTCACATCTTTAGACATATCTTTAATTTTTTTATATGCAATGTTTCTTACGATTGATAAATTGTTTACCATAATGTTTTGATTAGCCATAGTGTTATATATCCTTTTTAGTTTTCATTATTTGTATTACTTGAAATAGAGATTTTGTTTTAAGTAACTTATTTCCGTAAGCAACTCTTTTTTCAAGTTTCTTAATTGCAGTTTTTAACTTTTTATTATTCATTATTTGTTAGATAAACTGATTGTTGTTAATCCTGTAATAACACCAATAAGTGTCATTGTAGCACCGAGTAAATATTGATCAGTTTCAATAGCACCAGTAGCACCGATCATACTCATTACAAATATAACGGCAAAAAATGTTGTCATTTTGTCTATCATTGTGTTGTCCTTTGTTTTTTTGTTATACATACTATTATAATACCGTATTTTTACATAAAAATCAAGCAAAAAATGGAAAAAAATGGCATATGTTCTTGTTTTGTTCTCTAAAAACCCTTATAAATAGTAGAAAAACACAAAAATTGAGGAAATTATGAAAAAAATGAGAATTTTTAAGTTCTGGAACGAATCAGGTGACGAAAAAGAGAAGGAAGCCATGAGTTTGAAGAAAGCCACCATGTCTGTACAAGGGGATTTCAAGGATGAGTTTATTGGTGTTGAATATATTAGTAAAAAAGGCAAAAAAATCGTAGATTCGGTAAAAATACCAGTTGGACGAAAAGTACGTCAATCAATTGAGATAGAAAAGAAAAGAATGTTACTAAAAGCCGAAAGAGAACAAAGGCAAGCAGAGGCAAAACAAAGATATGGCAGTTAGAGAAGGCGATCCGTTGACTACAGGTCATGCTTGTACTGGAATTACAACTTTAGCAATATCTTTAGTAAGAACAGTAAAAGCAAACGGTATTGTAGGTGCTGTACAAGGCACTCCTACTGTTGCACACCCAGCTCCACCTACTCCTATCTGTCCTGCTCATATAGCTGCATTAAATAAAGGATCAAATAACGTTAAGATAGGTGGTATACCTTGGGGACGTGTAGGACATAGTGCTGACGCAGGTGCAATGATTTCAGGTTCTTTAAACGTATTAGTAAATGGTCTGTAAAGTCATATAAATATAGATATGGCATACTCAAACTATGACGCAACTACAACTAACAAAAGTAAAAGATCAAATAGAATCTATAGTGATTTAAATTTGAGTTTTACTAAAAATCCTGCTACAAAGGATGTTGCAAAATTATTTGATGTACAAGCAATTAAAAGAAGTGTTAAGAATATTATCTTAACAAACAAATACGAAAGACCTTTTAATTCTGACTTCGGTTGTAATTTAAGAGGTTTCTTATTTGAGAATATTACTGAACCTTTATTAGTAGTAATAAAAGATAGAGTATCTATGGCGATTGAAAAGTATGAGCCAAGAGTTTCAGTAGAAGATGTTGTTGTTCAAAGTGAAGATGGTAGTAACGGCATTAGTATTATGGTTTCATTTAAAATAAATGGTGTTGAACAACCAGTATCAGTATCAACATTTTTACAAAGAGTAAGATAAAATGGCAAAGCAACATAGATTAGATATTTCAGAATTAGATTTTGAAAATATAAAAGGTTCACTTAAAAGATTTTTAGCAAATCAAAACGAATTTAAAGATTACGACTTTGAAGGAAGTTCTCTTTCAATTTTATTAGACACATTAGCATACAATACACATTACTTGGCTTACAATGCAAACTTTGTAGCAAACGAAATGTATATGGACACAGCACAATTAAGATCAAGTGTTGCGTCATTATCTAAATTAGTAGGTTATGTACCTAACTCTGCTAGAGCACCAATCGCTGATTTAAAATTAGTAATCAATGATGGTACAGGATCATCAATTACAGTTCCTGCAGGTACAAAATTTACTTCATCAATAGATGGTTTAACTTATACGTTTGTTTCTGTAGCAGATAAAGTTGTACAACCAGTTGATGGTATTTACACAGCACAAAGTTTAGATGTTTACGAAGGCACATATGTAACATACACTTATACAAATGATAGTGATGACATAGACCAAAGATTTTTAATACCTAGTGACAGAGCAGATACAACTACAATAAAAGTTGTAGTACAAAATAGTGCTTCTGATACTACATCAAGTACATATACAAAAGCAACTTCTATTACACAATTAGATGGTGACTCTAAAGTTTATTTCTTACAAGAAGCTGAAGACGGTCAATTTGAAATATACTTTGGTGATGGTGTCATAGGACAAAATTTAGATGATGGTAACATTATTGCTATAAGTTATGTTGTTACAAACAAAACAGAAGCTAACGGTGCAACATCATTTACATTATCTGGTTCAATATCAGGTTTCAATAATGTAACGGTTACAGTTAACTCATCAGCACAAGGTGGTGCTGATCCTGAAGCATTAGAAAGTATAAAATTCAATGCACCTAATTTTTATGCGTCACAAGATAGAGCAGTTACGGTAGAAGATTATAAAACAAAAGTAAAACAACTTTATGCTAACACACAATCAGTTAGTGCTTGGGGTGGTGAAGACGCTGAAACGCCATTCTATGGTAGAGTTTATCTTTCTATATTACCAACAAGTGGTTCTAACTTAACAGACTCTACAAAAGATTCTATTGTAAAAGAATTAAAAAAATATTCAGTTGCTTCAGTAACACCAGTTATTATTGATCCTGAAACAACAGATTTAATTTTAACTTCTACGGTTAAGTTTGATGAAAAGACTACACCAAAAACTGCTGATACAATTAAATCAAATGTAATTACAACTTTAACAAATTACAATTCAAATACTTTACAATCGTTTGATACTATATTCAGATTTTCAAAACTTATTGGTCTGATTGATGATACAGATGATAGTATTTTATCAAACATAACAACAATTAAATTAAGAAAATCTTTTTTACCTACAATCGGTAGTTCTACAAAATATTCAATTAACTTTGCTAACGCATTATACAATCCACACTCTGGTCACAATACTGCTTCAGGTGGTATTTTAGAATCTTCAGGATTCAAAGTTGATGGCGATACAACAAACGTATGGTTTTTAGATGATGATGGACAAGGTAATGTAAGAAGATATAGATTAGATGGTGCTGTAAGATCATATGCTAATAGTACACAAGGTACTATAAACTATTCTTCAGGTCTAGTTGAAGTAAACTCTTTAAATGTTTCTAATATAGAAAATATTAGAGGTGCAGCTAGTACAGTTATTGAAGTAACGGTTAAACCTAATTCAAACGATATTGTTCCTATCAGAAATCAAGTATTAGATATTGATGTTGCAAACAGTTCAGTTACAGTTGAGGCTGATACATTAGCAGGAGGCTCAGCAAACGCTGGTATAGGATATACCACGACTAGTAGTTATTAGATGAAATGGCCGACTTTAAAGATAAAATATCAAACCTTATAAATTCACAAGTACCTGATTTTGTACTTGAAGATCACCCATTATTTTTAGACTTTATAAAAGCATATTATCAGTTGATGGAATCAGCTGAAATCAAGTTAACAAACATTGGCGATCCTGACGTTATAAAATTAGAAGGATCAGCAGGTGGTTTAATTCAATTAGATGGTACAAACGTAAGTGATGATGACGATAGCGATAATATTCTTTTAGAAGATACAAGTTATGGTGACTTCATAAATGGTGAAACAATTACAGGTGCTACATCTGGTGCTACTGCTACAGTTTTAATTGAAGACGTTGATGATGGTGCTCGTTTATTTGTAACACATAATAATAAATTTATTGAGGGTGAATTAATTACAGGTTCATCTTCAGCTGCTCAGGCAAGTATAAGTCAATACAGAGCAAATCCAGTTCAAAACATTCAACAACTTTTAGATTACGCTGACGTAGATAAAACTTTATCTTCATTTTTATTAAAATTTAGAAACTCATTTTTAACTTCTATACCTGATAGATTACATGATCAGATTAATAAAAGAAAATTAATAAAAAATATTAAATCGCTATATCAATCAAAAGGTACAAAACGTGCAAGTGAGATATTTTTTAAATTACTATTTAATGAACCTGCTGAAATAAAATATCCTAAAGATGAGATGTTAAGAATATCTGATGGTAAATGGGATACTAGAAAAATATTACGTTGTTTAGAATTAGGAACTTCAGACGCTTCTAATCTTATAGGACAAAAAGTTACACAAGCAAACGACCCAACAGATACAAATGTAAACGAAGCAACTGCCATAGTTGAAGACGTATTTAAATTTTTAGTTGGTGGCATTACGGTTACAGAATTAGTTTTAGGTGACGACTCTGTAAATGGTACGTTTGTTGATAATCAAACAATTACAGGTACAGACAATACAGATTCAGATGTATTAGTTTCATTAACAGTTTCAAGTATCATTGATAATAAAACACTTACAAATGATGGTGCATTATATAATGTTGATGATGATGTTGTTGTAACTGGTGGTGGTACAGGAGCACTTTTAAAAGTAGATACTATAGGTCCTGGACCTATACAAGAAATTGTCGTAGATAATGGTGGTACAAATTACGCTGTAGGTGATGTAATTAATTTTAGTTCTGGTACTGCGTCTGCAAAAGTTTCTGTTGTTAATGGTGGTGTAACATTAGAAAGTGGTACAGGTACAGGTCAATTAATTTTAGAAGATGAAACAGGTGTTGATGACCCTTATCATGGAGATAAAGTTGTACAAGAAAGTGGTACAGGTAATGGTGACATTACCGACATTAGAATGATAGACTTTGGTAATAGTTACAATACATTACCTACACTAACAGTTACATCTTCATCTGGTGCAAGTGCCACAATATTCGCATATGGTTCAGAAATAGGTCGTGCATTAAAAATTAAAGTTGTAGAGGCAGGTTATAACTATGCAAATAGTCCTGCACCAACAATAAAATTACCAACGTATATTTTATATACATCTCTTTCAGGTTCGCCATCAGCAGATGAAACTGCTACAGGAGCTTCAAGTAGTGTTACTGCTAAAGTTGTTTCTATTGATACAACAACACAAATTATAAAATTAAAAAATCATAGTGGTACTTTTACTGAAGGTGAAACAATAAACTTTTCAGGTGGTGCTTCATTAGTTGCAAGTAAACTACAACAGGCAACTGGTACCGTAACAGTAGCACCTATCGTAACAACTGATGGTGCATTTATAAATGAAGATGGTTGGGTTTCAGAAAACTCAATGAAAGTACAAGATAGTTTATTATACCAAGATTACTCTTATGTAATAAAAGTTGGTAGATCAATCAACGAATGGAGAGATAGTTATATTAAAACACTTCATAGTTCTGGTTTCTATTTTCAAGGTGAGATTAACATTGAAACATCTTTAAATGCTAAAATCAAAACAATAACAGGACTAAACTCTGGTACAGAAGCAATATTAAAATCTGTGCTTACAAGATTATATTCAAAACTTATTGGTCGTAGATTGGGTACACAAACAGATGGTACAAGTTTAAGAGCAAATGCAAAAGAGGCTGTTGCAGCTGATTTTGATACAGATACAATTACACAATTTAGTAAAACAACAAGAGATGTAACTTTAAAAACACAACCTATTGATATTAGGTATGTTAGTAGGGTTAGACGTACTATAGGTACAACAAATATCAGACAAGGGTTTGCATATGCAGGACCTAGATTTGGCACTCTTAATAGATTTATAAACACAGCATATGGCGTAAATGCAAATTCAACATTTAGTAGTAGTGGTATAACTATTGCTGAGTTAAGTGCAATAAAAATTCAAGGTACTAGAACAGCGTTAGATGGTACAAATGCGATATTCTTAATGACATCTAGTAGTGCAGGACAAAAGATTAAAACAAAGTTTACAATACCTGCAGCTATAGGGGAAGTAGATGGTGATACGTTTGATGAAACAACTACAATGTTTGATAGTACATCAACTAAATTTGATAAGGTTTAACGTATAAATAGTAAGAGAGAGTTATGGCAAAACAGACAATAAACATAGGATCAACAGCAAATGACGGAACAGGTAGTTCGTTACGTGCAGGTGGTGATTTAATTAACGACAACTTTAATGAAATCTACACAGCATTTGGTAACGGATCTACTTTAAGTTCTGGTTTTATTACTGCTTCATCTACAGATACATTAACAAACAAAACAATAGATTTAGGTGGTACTGGTAATAGTTTTACTGGTTCACTAGCAGAATTTAATACTGCCTTACAAGGCGATAGTTTTGTTACATTAACAGGTTCAGAAACGTTAACTAATAAGACGTTAACAACACCAACAATAGCAGAGATAGACGCAACAGGCGATTTTACTATTGACGCTGTTGGTGATATAAAATTAGACGCTGGCGGTGGAGAGGTAGAAATTTTTGATGATGGAACTAGTATTGGTAAATTCGCAAATAGTTCAAGTAATTTTCAACTTTCCTCTATGGTTCAGGATAAAGATTTTATAATTAGAGGTAATGATGGTGGATCATTTATCACAGCACTAACATTAGATATGTCAGAAGCAGGTGCTGCTACATTTGGTGGTGCTGTAACAATTACAGGTAACTTAACAGTTAATGGTACTACAACTACCGTAAACTCTACTAATACAACATTAGACGATAATTTATTAGAATTAAACTCGGGTGCAACTTCAAATGCCAATGATACAGGTATCATTATGGAAAGAGGTTCTACTGGAGACAATGCCATAATTGCATGGGACGAGTCAGCAGATAAGTTTGTTATGGGAACTACAACTGCAACTGCGTCAGACACAGGAAATTTATCTATTGCAACAGGTACACTAGTTGCAAACGTTGAAGGTAACGTAACAGGTAATGTAACAGGAAACGCCGACACGGCAACTGCATTAGCAACAGGTCGTACAATAGGTATGACAGGTGACGTAGTATGGACATCAGCAAGTTTTGACGGATCAGGTAATGTTACGGGTACTGCAGCTATTCAAGCAAATACTATTTCATCTACAGAATTAGTAAGTGCAACTACCTTATTAATAGTAGACTCAGGTGGTTCAACAGTTAAAACAATAATAGGAGCAGGATCATAATAATTTTGATTATAAATATAAAGAGGAATAACAAATGCCAGCAATAATAACAAACAAATTTAGACTGAATAATGCAGAACAATTCCAGGAATCATTTTCTGAATCTGCTGCTACAGTTTACTATCTAGGAATAGGTAGAGCACAGAATTTTGGTACTATAACTAGACCAGACGCAAGAACAGATTACGAAGGTACAGAAACAGCACCATCTACACCAGGTGATAGTGTACTTAACGAGTTTAAAAACTTTGATGATCTGTTGGCTGCAAAGAAAATTACAGGTTCAGATATTTCTTTCTGTATACCAAGAAGAAACTGGACTACAGGTACTACATACGATATTTACAGACACGATTATGAAGAATTTATAACAGGTAGTACAACTACAAGACAAACAGCAAATAGTGGTGCAACAACTTTATTTGACTCAACTTTCTATGTACTAACAGCAGACAGAAATGTTTACAAGTGTTTAGACAATGATGGTGATACTGCTTCAACAGTAGAACCAACAGGTACTGGAACATCAATTATTACAACTGGTGATGGATACAAGTGGAAATATATGTACACTTTATCTGCTGCCCAACAAGCAAACTTTTTATCTACTGACTTCATGGCAGTCGCAACAAACTCAACTGTTGCAGCCGCTGCTGTTGATGGTGCTTTAGATACAGTAAGAATTAAAACTGCAGGATCAAGTTACACAGTTTCAGGTGGTGGTACATCTGGAACAATAACTGCTGTACCAATCAGAGGTGATGGTAGTGGTGGTATTTGCTCTGTAGTTCTAACTTCAGGCGCTGTAACTGCTGTAACTGTAACAACTGCTGGCACAGGTTACACTTCAGGTTATATCAGAAACGCTGACATACTTGCAGCTACAAATGCAGGTGGTGCTGGTTCAGGTGCAGAATTAGATGTTATAATTTTGCCAAAAGGTGGTCATGGTAAAAACGCTATAGAAGAATTAGGTGGATTCTTTGTAATGTTAAATACATCATTAGAAGGAACAGAAAGTTCTAACTCTGGTGACTTTACAGCTGCAAATGACTTTAGAAAAATTAGTTTAATCAAAGACCCTCAAAACGCAGCTGGTTCAGCTGCTTCTGCAACAACATTAAGAGGCACATATGCAGTTAAGATTGCAGCCTCTCCAACGCCAGGTACTTTTACACCAGATGAAGAAATCAATCAGGCAAGTACAGGTGCTGTTGGTATAGTTGTAGAATGGGATTCAACAAACAAAATTTTATATTACGTTCAGACAAGGCATAATGACGCTGGTGCTGATAGTAATGGGAATGTAACTGCTTTTTCGGGTGCAAACGTAATTACAGGTCAGGCTTCAAGTGCAACAGGTACTCCTGACGCCTCTACTCAAACAGTAAACAACGTTTCATTTACTTCAGGATATTCTGCTCCAGAATTAAAACATGACTCTGGTGATTTACTATACGTAGAGAATAGAACAAAGATTACAAGAGCAACCGATCAAACTGAAAATATCAAACTCATAATTGAGTTTTAATATAGAGGAAAATAAATGCCAAGTCCAACTGACTTTAATGTTAGTCCATACTATGATGATTTTACAGAATCTAAAAAGTTTCATAGAATACTTTTTAGACCTGCATTTGCTGTACAGGCTAGAGAATTAACTCAATCACAAACTCAATTACAAAATCAAATAGAAAGTTTATCTGATCACCTTTTTGATAAAGGTGCAATGATCATACCTGGTGAAATAGGTTATGATTTAAAATACTATGCTGTTAAATTAACATCTAAATCTGTTAGTGACTTATCTACATATATTGATACTACATTAACAGGTGCTACTTCAGGCGTTACTGCTAAAGTTGTAAACGCTGTTGCTACAGACGGTACTGATCCAGATACACTATTCGTTAAATATCAAAATACTGCTTCTGATGGAGCACAAATTGCTTTTACACACGGTGAAACAATAACATCTTCTAATACTTCAACAGCAGTTGTTGCTAGTTGCCATACTGGTTCAGCTGCACAAATCAAACAAGGTATATATTACATTAATGGTTTTCATGTTCAAGTTTCTGCACAAACTTTAATACTTGAAAAATATTCTGATACTCCTAGTTATAGAGTTGGTCTTACTGTTACAGAATCATTTGTAACACCAGGTGACGATACATCTCTAAATGATAATGCACAAGGCGTTTCAAATACAAACGCTCCAGGTTCTCACAGATTTAAAATTGAATTAACATTAGCTAAAAAAGCATTATCTAGTACCGATGATAGTAACTTCTATGAATTATTAAGACTATCAAGTGGTACATTGCAAAACCAAGTTAGAACAACTGAATATGCTGTATTAGAAGATACACTTGCTCGTAGAACATTTGACGAAAGTGGTGACTATGTTGTAAGACCTTTTGATATAGATGTTAGAGAACATTTATCTTCAGGCAACAATAGAGGTATCTTTACATCATCAGCAGGTGGTGACGCAACTAAACTTGCAGTAGGATTTTCTCCTGGAAAAGCATACGTAAAAGGTTATGAGATAGACACAATCGCAACAACTTTTTTACCTGTAGATAAGGCAAGAGATTTTGATACACAAAATAATTTTAGTACAAGATTTGATGTAGGTAACTTTATAAATGTAACAAACGTTTATAACTCTCCTGATATTGCAAATGCTTCTGGTGTTGAAGCATTTAAAAGTTTAACTTTACATAACGAAGCTACAAGTTCACGTGGTACTGCAAACACAGGATCAAATTCAGGTATAACTACAATTGGTAGAGCAAAAAGTAGAGGATTTGAATATTCTTCAGGTACTGCTGCTTCAAACATATTTCCTACAAGTTCAATTTATAAACATTATCTTTTTGATATTGTTTTATTTACACACTTAAACATTAAAACTGCTCAAGGTTTTACAACAGGTGAAACTGTAACTGGTGGTACTTCTGGTGCTACTGCAACAGTACAAGCACTATCTACTACTGAAAGTGCTACAATCACAGGTGCAACACAGGCTAGTCCTTGTGTAGTAACTTGTTCAGGTGGTCATAAGTTTAAAGAAGGACAACAAATTACAATTGCAAGTGTTGGTGGTATGACTGATATTAACGCTGTTCATACGGTTAGAAATCCATCAACAACAACTTTTGAATTATTTGCTACAGATGGTACAACTGCTGTAAATACAGGATCATCTAGTTCTTATTCTTCAGGTGGTACAGCTGCACACGGTGTTGTAATAGTATCAAACGTACAAGGTACTTTTGCTGCTGGCGAAACAATAACAGGTGGTACTTCAAGTAACACAGCTTCTATTCAAGCAGACGCTGTAGGTTTTAAAGGTGTAACTTCACACGATATTACTGCTGTTAAACAACTTGCAATGGCAGGTAGTCCTACGTTTACTGCTGATACAGCATTAGACGCTACAAGTGGTGACAATGCAACATTAACAGGTACGTTATCAGTTGCAAACTCTGGTACTGCTGTTACTGGTTTCAATACAAGATTTACAGACGAATTAGTTGTTGGTGACTCAATATCATTTACAACAGATGGTGGTACTACTAAAACTATGATAGTTGAGGCAATAATTAGTAATAGTTCACTTACATTATCTGCTGCTGTTGGTGGATCAGACGTATCTACAAAAACAATTGCACAAAGAAGAAGAACAAAAATACAATCACCTGAAAAAAATATTTCTATATTTAAATTACCATATGAAAATATTAAAACATTAAAAACTACTGCAAATAGTAATGCTTCAGATACAACATACACATTTAGAAAACATGAATTAGAATCACTAACAGGTGATGGTGTTGGTACTTTCTCTGCTGGTGTAAACGAAACATTTGCTGATTTAAGCGAAGGCGATTACACAGTAACAGTTACGGCTAAAGGTTCTGGTTCTGCAAGTAATGTAGGAGATACATTAAGTTTAACAGGTAACAACCATGAAGGTAGTGCTATATTTGCATTGAATGGTGCAAAAACAACTTTAACTTTAGACTTTGGTGCTAATTACGCTGCACACGATATTAAAGTATTACTTACAATTAATAAAACTATCGGTATAACTAAAACAAAAACTTTAAATAGTAATGAAACACTTGCTGTTGCTACACAGGCAACAATAGAAAGTGGTGTAATTAGTTTACAAAAAGCAGACGTAATTGCTATCAATTCAATTTATATGGCGCCTGACTTTAGTACGGCTGCAACAACATCACATACAGATGTTACAAGTAGATTTGATTTAGATACAGGTCAAAGAGATAACTTCTATGATGTTGGTAGAATAAAATTAAAAACAGGTGAGTTAACACCAACAGGTAGATTACTTGTAAACTTTAACTATTACTCTCATAGTGGAGGAGATTATTTTGATGTTGATTCATATTCAGCAATTAGTTACGAAGATATTCCTGCTTATACATCAACAAATTCAGGTGTTAGATATGAATTAAGAGATAGTTTAGACTTTAGACCAAGAGTTGATGACGCAAGTACAATCAATTCAGGTAACCAAGATAGATCATTTGATGGTACTGGTGCTTCAGTTGTAAATCCTATTAAGTTTAATTCAGACGTAAGATCAGACTTTGAATACTATTTAGGAAGAGTAGATAAAATATTTTTAGATAAAGATGGTAACTTTAAAGTATTAAAAGGTGCAAGTTCATTAGAACCAAGAGTACCTGGTACATTAGATAACGCAATGCACCTATACACATTATTTTTACCTGCATATACATTAGATACTGCTGATGTTGGTATAGAACACGTTGACAACAAACGATATACAATGAGAGATATTGGTAGAATAGAAAAAAGAATAGAAACAACTGAATACTATACTCAACTTTCATTGTTAGAAACAGCTGCACAGAATTTACAAATACAAGACTCAAATGGTTTTGACAGATTTAAAAATGGTTTCGTAGTAGATAACTTTACAGGTCACGGTATTGGTGATGTAGGAAATAAAGATTACAAAGTTTCTATAGATTATGCAAACGGTGAATTAAGACCTACATTCCATGAAGACGCTGTATCATTAATTGAAAGAGATGAAGACGGTACTGCAATAGTGGCAGACGATAGAACAGACGCTAGTTATCAAAAGACTGGTGATCTAATAACTTTACCTTATACAGAATCAACACTTATAGATCAACCTTATGCAAGTAAGGCTATCAATGTAAACCCATTTGGTGTATTTACATGGATAGGTGCAATAGAATTAACACCACCAGGTGATGAATGGAAAGAAACAGAAAGAGCTCCAGAATTAGTTATTAATAACCCTAACGGTAGTTGGGATAACTTAACTAAAAATACAGGTAACTCTGGTCAGTTATCAGAATTTCCTATGTCAACAGTTTGGAACTCATGGCAAGATACATGGACAGGAAGACCTGTTGAAACAGAAAGAAGAAATGTAGGTACATATGAGAAAAGAGGTGGTCATGGTTGGAGAGTAATGGCAAAACAAGAAGTCACTACTGCTCAACAAGTATCACAAACAAGAACAGGTATTAGAGCAGTTGCTGTACCAGAAACAGTAAGAACATCTATTGGTGATAGAGTTGTTTCTGTCGCATTTGTTCCTTTTATTAGAAGTAGAACATTAACATTTGTTGCAACAAGATTAAAACCAAATACAAGAGTTTATCCTTACTTTGATAACATAGATGTAACTGCATATGTAACTCCAGACGGTGGTGCATTAGGTGGTAATCTAGTATCAGACTCTAATGGTAAAGTTGAAGGTACATTCGCAATACCTGATCCTAAAACTAGTTCAAATCCTAGATGGAGAACAGGTCAAAGATTATTCAGATTAACAAGTTCATCTTCAAACAGTTTAACAAACGCAAACGTAGAAACGGCTGCAAACGTTGAATATGTTGCAAGAGGTCTATTAGAAACAGTAAGAGAAACTATTATTTCAAGTAGAGAAGCTCGTGTAGAGATGAGAAGTGTAACAGAAAATCAAACTATTACTAGAACATCTACAAGAACGGAAGAAAGACAAGTTGGTTACCATGACCCACTTGCTCAAACTTTCTTAATTGATGATGTGGGTGGTGTATTCTTAACATCTGTTGATATATTCTTTAGTACAAAAGACTCTGCAATACCAGTAACAGTTCAAGTAAGAGATGTTGTAAATGGTTACCCAGGTCAGAAAATATTACCATTCTCGGAAGTAACTTTAAATCCTGGTTCAGTAAATACAAGT
>Ga0228653_1000424_pt1 | contig 13585 bp, 18 predicted proteins | sample 65DmetaG_FD_182745 | JGI IMG/M metagenome (GOLD analysis project Ga0228653, IMG submission 182745) | Seawater microbial communities from Monterey Bay, California, United States - 65D | ecosystem: Environmental > Aquatic > Marine > Coastal | place: USA: California | collected 2016-11-02
GTTCAAGAAAAATCCCTATTTAATTGCCCCATCTACTGCTCTTGTGAAGAAACATCCCTCGTCATTAGTAAAAAGAACTATCTAAAAAAGAATGCCCTCTCCAATCCTAACCTTGTCAACTACCTGGGCACTATTCTTAAACATAAGTCGAACAAAGTTAGCTCAAACTTAAGTCTCAGAGATAAGATTGAGAGGGTGATGAATAACTATGAGGATCATTACAACCTAATCAATATTGAAGAAATATCAAACCATCTTGGATTAAGCACCAACTCACTTCGTAATCAATTGCTAAAAGAGAATACAACTTTTCGTGAGATATTTAATGGTTTCAAATTAAAAAAAGCTAAGCATATGATTAATGAGGGACTTTCTATTAAGGTTATCTCATACCATCTAGGTTACTCAGAGCCTTCCTCTTTTGTGAGATGGTTTATAGGTCAAACTCAACTCACTCCAACTGCATTTAAAATTAACGCGCGTTAGAGCGCAAGAAGATTTGCATTGCCTCCTGATGCAGTTGTATCCTCAGTTACTACTTGCTCCTTAAGAAGTTCCCAGGACTCATAAATTGAACTTACTATTGTTATTAGCTCACTTCGTGACGCCAATATAATTTCTTGCATTGATGTGGAATTGCCAGAATAAAAAACAGCGCTGTATAAATTACTCACCAATAAACTCATACTAGGAGAGTCATTAAGCCTAAGTATATTTTCTTTTTTGAAGCCTAGTTCAATCAAGATGTTGCAGTCTTTACTGGAAATTGGACAAATGACGCTATTACCTAAAAAAAGTGACAAGAGGGTCTGCTTTAATAACTCATCTGGCTCAGGCCCAAGACACAAAACTGTTCCTTTGGGTTTATAACTTAACTGGTTTGACTCCCCTGTAGGCCCTGGTAATGAAATGTTAGAGCTATATTTCAAAACCTCTTGATTTAAAAATTCAAAGAAATCCTCTTCAATATTTGGAAATGCTCTCTTCAGTTTTAATAGCAATTCATTACTTAACTGGAGTGATGGAGGGAGGGGTTCTCGAGCATCGATGGGATCATCACTCAAAAACACTGTATGGTTTGATCTTTCTCTAGAAAGAATATTTTGGCTGTAGCCGTGGAGCGAGTTTGGGCCACCAGCTTTCGGGCCTGTCCCAGACAAACCTTCACCACCAAATGGTTGTGAGCCAACCACAGCACCAATCTGATTTCGATTGATATATATATTTCCAGCGTTAACTCTCAATGAAATATCCTTAACCTTTTTTTCAATTCTTGAGTGAATTCCAAAGGTCAGTCCGAATCCTTTCGAGTTTAACTGATCTATTGTTTTTTCAAGCTCATCATCTTTATATGACAATACATGCAGAATAGGTCCAAAGAACTCCTCTTGAATATCATCCATTGATTCAAGTCGGATTAATGTCGGCGATACGAAGAAGCCAATTTTTGATTTAATATCTAACTCCTCAATAATCTGATTATTGCGTCTTGCTTTATCAATGTAGCTTTGTAATTTATATTGTGCAGCTGAATTAATGACAGGACCGCACTCAATATCTAGATACTTTGTATTTCCACAGCCTATCTCTTTCATAGCACCCTTAATCATACTGACTACTTCCTCATAGCAATCATCTTGAATCATTAGAATCCTCAGTGCAGAGCAGCGCTGACCAGCACTTTTAAATGCGGAATCAATAACATCTCTTGTAACTTGTTCACACAGCGCAGTAGAGTCTACCACCATGGCATTTAAGCCTCCAGTTTCAGCAATGAGCCTTGCCTCTATGTTCCCACAGTCAATCAAGCTTTTCTTGATTTGCTTTGCGACTTCGTTTGAACCTGTGAATGCAACGCCTGCAATTTTATTGTTACCTGAAAGATATGAGCCAACTTCAGAGCCTTTACCCAAACATAACTGAAACAGTCCAACAGGGATACCTGCCTCAATTAAAAGTTCACTAGCCCTATAAGCAATAAGTGAAGTGCTCTCTGCAGGCTTTGCAATGACAGCATTACCTGCAGAGAGCGCTGCAGCTATTTGCCCTGTAAAAATTGCTAGAGGGAAATTCCAAGGACTAATACAAACAAAAACACCTCTTGCCTTCCTTTGTTGGGGCATTACTTCTCTTGATAGATTTGCATAATAGCGAAGGAAGTCAACCGCTTCCCGAACTTCATCCGTCGCATCTTGATGAGTCTTCCCAGCCTCTCTCATAGCAAGAGTCATCAGCTCGTATTGATTTTCTTCATACAGATCTGCAGCACGCTCCAAGCACTTCAGTATTGTTTCAGTATCAATCATTTTGGTATTAAAAGTACTTTTTGCAGATTCGATTGATCTTTCTATTTGAGCCTTGGTTGAATAGAGCGCATATCCAACAATATCATTTTCATCGGAAGGGTTTCTGACCTCTTGGTCTAATTTGCCTTCAATAGGATCTCCATCAATGATCGGTTTTGCAATCCATTGGTGATCAAGCCAAATGTTTTTCTTTTCATAAAGCTCATCAACACTAAACTGATCAGTAAATATGACGCTCCTTGAATTGCGATGACTATTATTGAAGATATCTTTTGGCAACTGAATCTTAGGGTGTGACTTTTCAGAATCTTGCTCAACAATTGAAAAAACATCAGCTGCCAAACTTTCAGGACGTATATTCTCATCAAATAAGTGGTTAATGAAAGAACTGTTTGCACCATTTTCAAGAAGACGCCTCATTAAATAGGCCAACAACTCTTTGTGACTTCCGATTGGAGCATAAACCCTTGATTCGACGCCGTACTTTTTTGAAATGGCGCGATGCAAAGACTCACCCATTCCGTGAAGTCTTTGAACTTCATAGCCTTCGTTATTTCCTGCCATCTCACAGATGCTGACAAGCGAGTGTGCATTATGGCTTGCAAATTGAGGGAAAATCCTATCTCTCATCCCTAAGAGTTTTTGAGAGCACACCAAGAACGAATAGTCAGTATTTATTTTCTTGGTAAAAACAGGAAAATCAGTATCTCCAAGAGTTTGTGAATGCTTAATTTCACTATCCCAATAGGCGCCTTTAACAAGCCTCACCATTATTTTAAGATTATGCTTTTGACAATTATAATTTAGCCAGTCAATCACATGCGACGCACGTTTTTGGTATGCCTGCACAACAACGCCAAACCCCTCCCATGAAGAATTTGCAATTGCCTTCATCACCTGAGCAATAATATCTAGTGACATCTCTAAGCGATCAGCCTCTTCTGCATCAATATTGATTCCTATGTTATAGCTTTGAGCAATTTGAACCAACTCTAGAACCCTAGGAAGTAATTCTGAGATTACTCTTTCTCGATGCAAGAAGTCATACTTTGGATGGAGTGCAGAGAGTTTAACTGAAATACCATTCGCACCAGTAACAGAATTTTTTTTGTTACGTTTTCCAATTTCAATCAGAGCGCCTTTGTATGCTCTAAAGTACTTATCAGCATCATTCATTGTCCAGGCAGCTTCGCCAAGCATATCAAATGAATAGAGTCTATTTTTTACATTACGACCCTTCAAAGCACTCTCTATAGTCTCAGCAAAAACAAATTGTTTAGCAAAAAACTGCATGACGTTGTTCGCACTAAAACGTATACCTGGCCTTGAAAGAATCTCAATAGCCTTTTTAATTCTGCTCTTTATTTCTCTATTACTTCCATGAGCTATCATTTTGTCTGCAATATTTAAGGCTATCGTAGCTATATTAACCATAGAAGAATTGCTAGTGCCGATATGCTGAGACCACCCCTTCCTTGCAACTTTATCAATAAATAATTTATCCCTAGTTTTGTTATCAGGAACCCTTAAAAAAGCCTCCACTAGAGTCATTAACGAGAGACCCTCGTCACTTGTCAGATTGTACTCAGATACGAATAGGGACAACAGGTCAGGTTGACTCGATTGCCTTAACTGTTTAATTAATTCAGAAGTTTTTGATTGAAAAATAGTCCGCTGATCTGAGTTGGTCAGTTCAAATAATTTGAGATCATTTAATGCGTCAGACTCACTCACAACCCTTGCATCTCTTATCTTATTTCTTAGAGGAGAGTAGTCAACTTTATATTTAAGATGAGAAAAGCTTTGCATAGTTATTGTAAATCCAATTCATAAGTCTATTTTATTTTAATAGTTATAGTGAATATAACTATTAACATACATAAATAAAGCAATTAATTACAATTTATTTATAATATAATTATATATATAACTAAATTTTTATAAATAATAGCAATTATGACTAATATTGATAGCTTTGATCATAAAATACTTGAGCTTTTACAAAGTGATGGGCGGATGACAATTACCGATTTGTCTAACCATATTGGTTTGTCTAAAACCCCTTGCTTGAAGCGTGTACAAAAGCTTGAGACTGCAGGCTATATCAAGGGATATAAGGCAATCATTAATCACGACTTAATAGACAATAATCATATTGCCTTTGTGCAAATAAAACTCAATGACACCAAAACGATGGCACTTAATGCATTCAATAAAGCTATAAAAGAAGTATCAGAGGTAGAGCAATGTCATATGATTGCATCAAATTTTGATTATTTGTTGAAGGTAAGGACTGAGAATATGGATAGTTATAGAAAAGTTCTAGGAGAAAAAATCTCTGCGCTTCCGCACGTTCAAAACAGCTCAACTTTTGTAGTGATGGAGGAAGTAATTACGAGCGTTTAGTTTGCTTATTAAGATAATTTAGACTTAATAAGCTGAGAGACCAGTCCCATATCCGCCTGGCCATCCAATTGGCCTTTGAGTATTCCCATAAGCTTACCCATATCTTTCATAGAGTCAGCACCAGAATCAGAAATAGCTTTGTCAACTGCTACTTCAATTTCAGCTTCACTGAGTTGCTTTGGCATGTAATTATTTATGATAGATAGCTCTGCCTCCTCAACCTCAACCAGATCTGTTCTTCCAGCATCTGAAAATTGTGAAATTGAGTCTTTTCGCTGCTTTACCATTTTTTGAATAACAGCCATGACTTGGGTATCATCCAAATCAATACGTTCGTCTATTTCTTTTTGCTTGATTGCCCCAAGAATCATTCTGATGGCTTTAAGGGCAGATTTGTCTTGAGCCTTCAAAGCCAACTTCATATCATTGGTTATGAGTTGTTTGAGCTGAGACATTAGATTATTTAATTAAGTACTAAAGCTTTAGTACATGCGTTTACGATGAATCCTGTTTTTTGACATTTCCTTATGAGTTCTTTTTACTGCTGCAGCTTTTTTACGCTTATTGACCCATGTCGGTTTTTCGAAAAATTCTTTTTTTCTTACATCAGTAATAACACCTGCTCTGTCACATAAACGTCTAAAACGACGAAGTGCAATGTCAAACGGTTCATTCTCTCTTACTTTAATTGCTGGCATATATTAATTCCTTTAAGATTCTTTTTTTGCAGCTTTAGCTTCTTTCTTTGGTGCCGCAGCTTTAGCTTCTTTCTTTGGTGCCGCAGCTTTAGCTTCTTTCTTTGGTGCCGCAGCTTTAGCTTCTTTCTTTGGTGCCGCAGCTTTAGCTTCTTTCTTTGGTGCCTCTACTACAACTTCTTCTTCTCCTTCAAAGTCTACTAGTTGAACTAAAGCCATTGGAGCTTTGTCACCTGTACGAAAACCTGCTTTTAATATACGGACATAACCACCAGGTCGATCTTTATAGAAAGGGCCAACTTGAGTAAACAGTTTAGCAACCATAGCGTCATCTCTTAACTTCGAGAAGATGTGACGACGATTTGCAACACTATCAGCCTTGGCTCTTGTTATAAGAGGCTCAATTACACGTCTAAGCTCTTTAGCTTTTGGTAATGTAGTTTTAATTGTTTCATGCAAAATCAAAGAATTAGCCATATTCTTAAACATAGCTTTTCTGTGCGATGCATTTCTATTTAGTTGTCTTCCTGACTTTCTGTGTCTCATCGTATATCCTTATTCACTCATTAAGTCAACTGGCGGCCAGTTTTCAATTTCAGTACCTAGCTCTAAGTTCTTCTCAGTTAATACTTCTTTAATTTCATTTAGAGACTTACGTCCTAAGTTAGGAGTTCTCAATAAATCCTGCTCTGATTTTTGTATTAGATCACCTATGTAATATATTTGCTCAGCTTTCAGGCAGTTTGCTGAACGAACAGTAAGCTCAAGTTCATCAACTGCAGACAGATACATTGGAGGGAAATCATCAGATGTAGGTTGAGGCTCCTCTTCAATAACTGGCTCTAATTCTACAAATGATGAGAGCTGATCTTGAAGGATAGTAGCAGCTCTTTTGACTGCTTCTTCAGCATCTACTGAGCCATTAGTTTCGATAACTATGTTCAGTCTGTCAAGGTTTACCTTTTGCTCAACCCTAGCTGCTTCAACTGTAAAACTAACTCTTTTAATCGGTGAGAAGCTAGCATCCAATTGGATACTCCCAATAGTTTCAGAATCAACTGATCTTGCAACAGCAACATCATAACCAACACCCGTTCCAATACCCAGTGTCATTCTAATTTTGCCGCCTTCATTTACTGTAGCAATAACTTTTTCAGGATTGAAGACTGATACATCAGTTCCATTAGCCTCAATGTCTGCAACCGTAAGCTCACATGGGCCTTCTTTCTCAATGATGACAGTAGCACTTTCACTTGCATTAAGTCCAATTGAAGCCTCTTTCAGGTTAAGAAGGATGTCCAATACATCTTCCTGAACGCTCTCTATAGTTGAGAATTCATGCATAACACCATCAATAGCCACCTCAGTAATAGCAGAGCCAACCATAGAAGATAACAATGTTCTTCTTATTGAATTACCTAGAGTATGGCCAAATCCACGCTCAAAAGGTTCAAGAACGACACGATATTCGTTCTTAGATATTTCAACAGAATCTACTAGTTTTGGTTTTAAAAAATCTCTTGCACTTCCTTGCATATTTAATTCCTATTTAGAATATAGTTCCACGATTAATTGCTCTGAAATATCAGAAGATAATTCATCGCGCGCTGGTACGTTCTTAAAAACGCCTTTCAATGCTTTATTATCAACATCGACCCATTCAGCTACTCCATTTTGACCAGAGATTTCAACTGCAAGCTGAATTCGGCTTTGTTTTTTCGCTTTTTCTCTTACTGAAATTTCATCATTTGCACTGACTTGAAAAGAAGGAATATTTACAACCTTTCCATTCACTAAAATTGACTTATGAGAAACTAGTTGTCTAGCCTCAGCACGAGTTGAAGCAAATCCCATTCTGTATACAACATTGTCTAAACGGCATTCAAGAAGTGACAAAAGGTTTTCACCAGTAGGGCCTTTTCTTGAGCTTGCTTTCTTATAGTAAAGACTAAACTGCTTTTCTAGGATGCCGTAAATACGTCTAACTTTTTGCTTCTCTCTAAGCTGAAGACCGTATTCACTTCCTTTTTGACGACGAGCATTTGCACCGTGCATCCCAGGAAGTTGGGTTAATTTACATTTTGAATCAATTGAGCGAATTCCACTCTTAAGCTCTAAGTCAACACCCTCACGACGTGCTAATTTACATGTAGGACCAGTATATCTTGCCATAATTTATCCTTATACTCTTCTTTTCTTAGAAGGACGGCAACCGTTATGAGGTATTGGCGTCACATCTGTTATTGATTGAATTTTTAAACCTTGTGCGTTCAGTCCACGAATTGCAGAATCACGACCTGGACCCGGCCCTTTAACTCTAACTTCAAGATTTTTCATTCCAAAAGCCTGTGCCTTTTCTCCACAATTTCCTGCAGCTACTTGTGCTGCAAATGGAGTAGACTTTCTTGAGCCTCTAAAGCCAGCGCCTCCAGAAGTAGCCCAGCAAATGGTATTACCATGTCGATCAGTAATCATCACAATAGTATTATTAAAAGTTGCGTGTATATGCGCAATACCGTCTGAGACGATTTTTTTTGATTTCTTCTTAGAAGCTTGCTCTTTTGCCATAATATCTTATGCCTTTTTATTTAATTAAACGACGCGGACCTTTTCTGGTTCTTGCGTTTGTTTTAGTTCTCTGACCACGTAAAGGCAATCCCTTTCTGTGTCTAATTCCACGATAGCAACCTAAATCTCTAAGGCGCTTAATACTCATTGCAACTTCACGTCTTAGGTCACCTTCAACCTCATACTTTGAAACCGCATCACGGATCGAGTCTAGCTGATCTTCAGTAAGAGCAGAGACCTTTGTACTTGGGTCTAATTTCAATGATTCACATATCAACTTAGATCTAGTTTCACCAATACCAAAAATAGACTGTAAGCCAATCACAATATGCTTATTTGTTGGAATATTTATTCCTGCAATACGTGCCATATACTCTTCCTATACCTCAAATAAATAATAGTTTTGAACAGTTTTTCCGTTCAATTTCTTTAAGCTGAAAAATCGTGCAATTTTACTTTGTAAATTAAGCTCTGTCAATGTAATCAGCCCTGCCTTTGCTTATGACGTGGCTCTTTACAGATGACACGGATAACCCCATGTCTCTTAATAATTTTGCAATCTTTACAAATCTTTTTAACTGATGCTCTTACTTTCATAACTTACCCTTACTTTAAATTTGCCTTACGCATCAAACCTTCATATTGATTTGACATCATATGAGATTGAGCTTGGGCAATAAAATCCATAACCACTACAACGATAATTAGAAGGCTTGTTCCACCAAAATAGAAAGGAACATTCCAGTATAAAATTAAAAATTCTGGAAGTAAACATACCGCTGTAATATAAATAGCACCTACTGCTGTCAATCTTGAAGTTACCGCATCAATATAATCGGCTGAATGCTGTCCAGGCCTTATACCAGGAATAAAACCACCAGACTTTCGAAGATTGTCTGCTGTATCTTTTGCATTAAATGTAAGTGCTGTATAAAAGAAAGTAAAGAAGATAATAGCAGCACCATAAAACATAATATATAACGGCTGTCCAGGTGAAATGCTTGAAGTAATATCTGCTAACCAACCCATTCCCTCTGATTGAGAGAACCAACCACCTAATGTAGCTGGAAAAAGAATAATACTTGATGCAAAAATTGGAGGTATTACTCCAGCCATATTTATCTTAAGAGGCAAATATGAAGTCTGTCCACCAACCATCTTTCTACCTTGCTGACGTTTGGCATAGTTAACAGCAATTCTTCTCTGACCTCGCTCCATGAAGACTACAAAAGCCATTACTAAAACCACCATTATGAGCATAATTACTACAGTAAAGACACTTAACTCGCCAGTACCAACCATACTCAATGTATTGCCAAATGAAGCCGGCAAACCAGCAACGATACCTGCAAAAATGATCATAGAGATACCATTACCAATACCTTTTTCACTAATTTGCTCACCTAGCCACATTAAGAATAGTGTGCCAGTAGTTAAAGTCACCACTGTTACAAAACTAAAGGTCAATCCAGGGTTTGTTACTAACGCAACTCCACCGCCCATTTGAGACTGGAGTGCAATTGAAATACCATAAGATTGGAAAACTGCTAATAGAACAGTTCCCATACGTGTGTACTGTGTGATTGTTCTTCTACCTCGCTCACCCTCTTTCTTAAGCTGCTCAAATCTTGGAACAACAGATGTCATCAGGTTCATGATGATTGAAGAGGAAATGTAGGGCATAATCCCCAGGGTGAAGATTGATAGCCTCTCTAGTGCGCCACCAGAGAACATATTCATCATCCCCAGAATACCAGTTCTGTTATCTTCAACAAGAGATGCAAGCGCAGTCTGAGATATGAAAGGGATCACAATATGTGTTCCCAATCTGAAAACGATCAATGCACCAATTAGATAAAGGATGCGTTTTAATAGATCTTCACTCATGAATTACTCGCTTATAGTTCCTTTTGCAGCCTCAATTGCTGCTCTAGCACCTTTAGTAGGCTTAATTCCGACCAGGTTAATTGGACGATTAATCTCTCCAGAGAGCATAACTTTGACTCTTAAAATGTTTTTGGTTACAAGATTGTGTTTTTTTAAAACATCGATAGTAATATCTTTCTCAGACAATTTGTCTAGCTGAGATAAAGTGACTTGTGACGTAATTGAAGACACGCGTGATGTAAATCCAACCTTCGGCAATCTTCTCTGAAGCGGCATTTGACCACCCTCAAAACCAATCTTTGTAAATCCACCTGAACGTGATTTTTGACCTTTATGGCCCCTTCCAGCTGTTTTACCCATTCCAGAACCCATGCCTCTTCCTACACGTTTTCTAAGAGACTTTTCACCTAAGGCAGGCTTTAATGTATTTAAATTCATTTAATTAACCCTCAACTTTTAATAGGTAAGAAACCTTGTTAATCATGCCTCTTACTTCTGGTGTATCTTCAAGCTCAACAGTATGGTTGATTCTTTTTAAACCTAGACCAGTAACAGTAGCACGATGTTTAGGTAATCTCCCATTAAAACTTTTCACTAATGTAACACTAACTGTTTTCTTTTTAGGAGCAGCTTTCTTTGCAGGCGCTTTTTTAGTTTCGACTGCACTCGTAGACTCAACTTTTGCTGCAGCTGCTTTCTTAGGAGCTGCTGCTTTCTTAGGAGCTGCTGCTTTCTTAGGAGCTGCTGCTTTCTTTTCTACTTTTTCGTCAGCCATCAGACTTCTCCCATAATTTGTTCAACAGTTTTGCCACGCTTTGCAGCAACAATTTGTGGTGATGACATTTTAGTAAGGCCATCAACTGTTGCTCTTACAACACTAATTGGATTTCGAGTTCCATTGCACTTAGCTAGTATATTGTGAACACCAACAGCTTCCAAAACACTTCTCATTGGGCCTCCAGCAATTACACCGGTACCTTCTGAGGCTGGCTGCATATAAACTTTTGCAGCTCCAACTCTAGAAGTAATAGGGTAGTGAAGGGTGCCATTAATTAGTGGAACAGGCTTCATTGATCTTTTAGCTTTATCCATTGCTTTTTGAATAGCCAAAGGCACTTCACGTGCTTTACCAGTTCCATAGCCGACTTTACCATTACCGTCGCCAACAACTACCAAAGCTGAAAAGCCGAAAATTCTACCACCTTTTACTACCTTAACTACGCGGCGGATATTTACCAACTTCTCTATGAATTCACTTTCTTCTTTGTAATTATTTCTATTATTTTCAGCCATTCTTTAAACCTTAAGTTCTTTTAATTAAAAATCTAATCCGCCTTCCCTTGCTGCCTCAGCAAGTGCTTTAACTCTTCCATGGTATTTAAAACCAGAACGATCAAATGCGACCTTAGAAACTTTAGCCTTCTTAGCAGCTTGCGCTATTAAATCTCCAACCTTGGATGCAGCTTCAACATTTCCACCATTTTTCATCTTAGAGGAGACGCTAGATGCAGCAGCGATTGTCTTAGTTCCGCAACTACTTATAATTTGCGCATAAATATGTTGAGATGATTTATACACGCACAAACGCTCTAAATCTCTCTCAGAATGCTTAGCTCTAAATTTTGTTGCTCTTCTTATGCGAGCATCTTTTTTTGATAATTTCATTTAACTACCTTCTATCAATTATTTTTTCTTAGCAGCTTTTCGAACAACCTGCTCATCTGAATAGCGAACACCCTTGCCTTTATATGGCTCTGGCGGACGAAATGCTCTAATTTCAGCAGCTGCTTGGCCAACTTTCTGCTTATCAATTCCCTTTACTATGACTTCAGTCTGTGAAGGAGTTTCTACAGAGATTCCTTCAGGCAGTTTGTAGTCAACAGGGTGAGAGAAGCCAAGAGTTAGGTTCAAAACCTTTCCTTTTGCTTGTGCTCTGTAACCGACTCCAATTAGGGTTAATTTTTTCTCCCAACCTTCGGTCACGCCTTTAATTAAGTTAGCTGTATTTGCTCTAGCAGTTCCAGCCTGAGCCCATGCCGCTTTTTCCTCTTTCTTAGTTACATCATTTGGAGCAAATGTTAGTACATTGTCAGCTGTAGAAATCTGTACTGATGAATTGACATGCATTGTCATTTCACCTAGCTTTCCTTTAACAGAAAGAAGACCATCTTCTTGCGTAATATTTACGCCTTCAGGAATTGTTATTGGTGCTTTAGCAACTCTAGACATTTTTAATCTCCAACTATTATGAAACGCTACACAAAACTTCGCCGCCAATATTTTGAGCTTTGGCAGATTGACCTGTCATCACTCCTTTCGGCGTTGAGACAATAACTATACCAAGACCATTCATAACACTTGGCATATCATCTTTACCAGCGTAGTATCTTAAGCTAGGCTTTGAGATTCTATCAAGTGTTTCAATCACCGGTTGGTTGTCAAAGTACTTCAATTTAATGATTAGCTCTTTATTAGCAGACTCACCTTCGATTGAGAAAGAAGTAATATAGCCTTCATCTTGCATAACACTGGCAATTGCAGCTTTCAAATTTGATGCAGGAATACTAACTTGCTCTTTGTTAACTGATTGCGCGTTTCTAATTCTTGTCAACATATCAGCTATTGGATCAGACATACTCATATTAACCTCCTACCAACTAGCTTTAGATAATCCAGGAACTTCACCATTCATGGTGCGCTCTCTAAGTTGAGTTTTTGCTAAACCAAACTTTCTGTAAAAACCATGAGGACGACCTGAAAGGCCACAACGATTGCGCTGACGCACAGGCGAAGCATCTCTAGGAAGTGACTGTAATTTAATTACGGCCTGAAAACGATCCTCATCAGAAGTATGAACACTCTTGATAATTCTTTTCAATTCAAGGCGCTTCTCTTTATATTTTTCGACCAACTTAGCTCGCTTTATATCTCTATGTATCATAGACTTTTTAGCCATTATTTCCTCCTTTAAATGGGAAATTAAACATCGCTAATAGTTTCTTAGCATCTTCATCATTCTGTGCATTGGTGGTAATAGCTATATCCATTCCTCGCACACTTGTTACCTTTTCAAACTCAATTTCTGGAAAAACAATTTGTTCTGTAATTCCCATGTTGTAATTGCCTCTTCCATCGAATGATTTGTCATTTAATCCACGGAAGTCCCTGATACGCGGAATAGCAACATTAACTAGTCGATCAAGAAATTCATACATTCTTTCTTTTCTAAGAGTCACCTTACAACCAATGGCGTTACCTTCTCTTAACTTAAAGCTAGCAACTGACTTTCTTGCCAAGCAAGTTACCGGCTTTTGAGAAGAAATTAAACCCAACTCTTCTAGAGCGCTTTCCAATACCTTTTTATCTCCTAAGGCTTTGCCAAGCCCCATGTTGATTGTAATTTTTTCAATCTTGGGTACAGACATTGAATTAGAAACACCTAGCTCCTTCTGAAGCTTAGGGATAATTTCATTTTTATATTGTTCTTGTAATCTAGCCACTTATCACCTACTTATTCGTTACTTTAAATAACGGCTTCACCGTTTGATTTAAAAAATCTTTCTTTAACACCTTCATCATTAACCCTAACACCGATCCGATCAGCCTTTTTTGTTGTAGGGTTGTAGATTGCTACATTTGAAATACTCATTGGCATTTCTTTTTCTTCAATTCCACCTTGGATACCTTCTTGTGGATTAGGGCGAACGTGCTTTTTGGCTAAGT
>Ga0228653_1000434_pt1 | contig 13505 bp, 10 predicted proteins | sample 65DmetaG_FD_182745 | JGI IMG/M metagenome (GOLD analysis project Ga0228653, IMG submission 182745) | Seawater microbial communities from Monterey Bay, California, United States - 65D | ecosystem: Environmental > Aquatic > Marine > Coastal | place: USA: California | collected 2016-11-02
TCAGCATCGCCTGGGCATCGTCGAACAACGCGGTGGCGGCTTCGCCGACCACTTCGTCGGTGAGGATGCGCGGGTACTTACCAGCCAGGTCCCAGGAGATGAAGAAGGGCGTCCAGTCGATGTACTCGGCCAGGGTCGCCAGGTCGATGTCGTCCAGCACCTGGGCACCGGTGAAGCTCGGCTTGGGCGCGACGTAGCCGTTCCAGTCGAAGGCCGGCTTGTTGGCGATGGCGTCGGCATAGCCCAGGCGCTCGGTGCGCGAGGCGCGGGCCGAGGTACGCTCGCGCACCACCACGTATTCCTCGCGGGTCTTGCGCACGAAGTCGGCCTTCAGCTCCTTGGACAACAGCTGGGTGGCCACGCCCACGGCGCGCGAGGCGTCGGTCACGTAGACCACCGCGTCGTTGCTGTACTGCGGGTCGATCTTCACCGCGGTGTGAGCCTTGGAGGTGGTGGCGCCGCCGATCATCAGTGGCAGGTTAAAGCCCTGGCGCTGCATTTCCTTGGCGACATGCACCATCTCGTCCAGCGACGGAGTGATCAGGCCGGACAGGCCGATGATGTCGCACTTCTCGGCGATCGCGGTCTGCAGGATCTTCTCCGCCGGCACCATCACGCCGAGGTCGACGATGTCGTAGCCGTTACAGCCCAGCACCACGCCGACGATGTTCTTGCCGATATCGTGTACGTCGCCCTTGACCGTGGCCATGAGGATCTTGCCCTTGGCTTCCGGTTTGTCGCCTTTCTCCGCTTCGATGAAGGGAATCAGGTGGGCAACGGCCTGCTTCATAACGCGGGCAGACTTGACCACCTGGGGCAGGAACATCTTGCCCGAGCCGAACAGGTCGCCGACCACGTTCATGCCGCTCATCAGCGGGCCTTCGATGACCTCGATGGGGCGCGCGCATTGCTGGCGGCACTCCTCGGTGTCTTCGACGATAAAGGCAGTGATGCCTTTGACCAGCGCGTGTTCCAGGCGCTTGTCCACCGGCAGCGAGCGCCACTCCTCGTTCTCGACTTCCTTGACGGCGCCGTCGCCCTTGTACTTGTCGGCGATGGCGAGCAGGGCGTCGGTGCCGCCGGATGTGCGGTTGAGCACCACATCCTCGACCTTGTCGCGCAGCTCCTTGGGAATCTCGTCGTAGATTTCCAGTTGGCCGGCGTTGACGATGCCCATGGTCAGGCCGTTCTGGATCGCGTAGTAGAGAAATACCGAGTGGATCGCCTCACGTACCGGGTTGTTGCCGCGGAACGAGAAGGACACGTTGGAGACGCCGCCTGAGCTCAGCGCATAGGGCAGGTTGTCGCGAATGAAGGCGCAGGCTTCGATGAAGTCCACGGCGTAGTTGTTGTGCTCCTCGATACCGGTGGCGACGGCGAAGATGTTCGGGTCGAAGATGATGTCTTCCGGTGGGAAGCCTACTTCGTTCACCAGAATGTCGTAGCTGCGCTGGCAGATTTCCTTCTTGCGCGCGGCGGTATCGGCCTGGCCCATTTCGTCGAAGGCCATCACCACCACGGCGGCGCCGTAGCGCTTGCACAGCTTGGCGTGGTGCTTGAACTGCTCGACGCCTTCCTTCATCGAGATCGAGTTGACGATGCCCTTGCCCTGGATGCATTTCAGGCCGGCTTCGATCACTTCCCACTTGGAGGAGTCGATCATGATCGGCACGCGCGAGATGTCCGGCTCGCCGGCGATCAGATTGAGGAACCTGACCATCGCCGCCTTGGAGTCGAGCATGCCTTCGTCCATGTTGATGTCGATCACCTGAGCGCCGGCTTCCACCTGCTGCAGGGCGACTTCCAGTGCTTCGGTGTAGTTCTCCTCACGGATCAGGCGGGCGAACTTGGCCGAGCCGGTGATGTTGGTACGCTCGCCGACGTTGACGAACAGCGAGTTGCGGTCGATGGTGAAGGGCTCGAGGCCCGACAGGCGGCAGGCCTTGGGAATCTCTGGAATGGTGCGAGGTTGGTACTTGGCGACCGCCTCGGCAATGGCCTGGATATGCCCTGGCGTGGTGCCGCAGCAACCGCCAATGATGTTGAGAAAGCCGCTGGCAGCGAACTCTTCGACCACCGCAGCCATCTCGGCAGGCGATTCGTCGTACTCGCCGAAGGCGTTGGGCAGGCCGGCGTTGGGGTGCGCAGAGACGTGGGTGTCGGCCTTGTTGGAAAGCTCTTCCAGGTACGGGCGCAGGTCTTTGGCGCCAAGGGCACAGTTCAGACCGACGGAGATAGGGTTGGCGTGGCGCACCGAGTTCCAGAACGCCTCGGTGGTCTGGCCGGACAGGGTACGGCCGGAGGCGTCGGTGATGGTGCCGGAAATCATGATCGGCAACTCGACGCCGTCTTCATCGAACACTTGCTGCACGGCGAAGATCGCCGCCTTGGCGTTGAGGGTGTCGAAGATGGTCTCGATCAGGATCAGGTCGGCGCCACCGGCGATCAGGCCGCGAGTGGCCTCGGTGTAGTTGTCTACCAGTTCATCGAAGGTAACGTTGCGGTAGCCGGGATCGTTAACGTCCGGGGAGATCGAGCAGGTGCGGCTGGTCGGGCCAAGCACGCCGGCGACGAAGCGCGGGCGATCCGGGGTTTCCAAGGTCTTGGCGTCGGCCACTTCACGGGCTACCCGGGCACCGGCGACGTTCAGCTCATAGGCCAGGCCTTCCATGCCGTAGTCGGCCTGGGATACCTGGGTGGCATTGAAGGTATTGGTTTCCAGAATGTCGGCGCCGGCATCCAGATAAGCCTTCTCGATGGCTGCGATGATCTGCGGCTGGCTGAGCAGCAGCAGGTCGTTGTTGCCTTTGACGTCGCTCGGCCAGTCGGCGAAGCGCTCGCCGCGGTAGTCGGCCTCTTCCAGCTTGTAGCTCTGGATCATGGTGCCCATGCCGCCATCGAGGATCAGGATGCGCTCCTTCAGGGCTTGCTGGAGGGCTTGGAGGCGGGCGCTGCGATCGGACATGAGAACTACCTGAGCAAAGCGGAAACAAAGGTGGGCGATGATAGCAAAGCTGCAGGGTTCTGGAGCACCAGCGGGCTTTTCATGAATTTCATTCATGTTGCTGGAAGCGCCGTCTCGTTAGAATTGCCAGCATCGCACTCAAGGACGTGGTCATGCTCAAGCCTGCTGCTCTGTTTCTTCTTTCTTTCGCAGCTGGCCTGGCCCGTGCGGAAGCGATTTCCTATGTCGATGACGTCCAGCCGATCCTCACCCACAAGTGCGTAGCCTGCCATACCTGCTATGACGCGCCGTGCCAGCTCAATCTCGGTAGCGGTGAGGGCGTTGCGCGCGGTGCCAGCAAGCAGCCGGTGTACGACGGTACGCGCAGCAAGGCGCAAGCGACCACTCGGCTTTATCTGGATGCACAGGGCGAGGCGGCCTGGCGTCAGCGCGACTTTCATTCAGTGCTCGATGGCGGCAACGGCCAGGCTGCGCTGATCAAGCGCATGCTGGAGCTGGGTCGCAGCCAACCGCTGGAGCCCAATGCCAAGCTCCCTGACAACCTCGACATCGCCATCACCCGCAGCAACAGCTGCCCATTGCCGGGTGAATTCGCCGCCTATGCGCAGAAGAATCCCCATGGCGGCATGCCGTTCGCCGTGACAGGGCTGAACGATGAGGAGTACGCCACCCTGGAACAGTGGCTAGCGCAGGGCGCGCCGGTCGCCGAACAGGCGCTCACGCCCAGTGCAGTCGAGTTGCGCCAGGTGGAGCAGTGGGAAAATTTCATGAACGCGCCCGGTGTGCGGCAGGATCTGGTGTCGCGCTGGCTCTACGAGCACCTGTTCCTCGCGCATTTGCACTTCGAGGGCGGTGAGCCTGGGCACTTCTTCCAGATGGTCCGTTCGCGTACCCCCAGCGGCAAACCCATCGATCCTATCGCCACGCGCCGCCCCAACGACGATCCGGGCACCGAGTTCTACTACCGCCTGTGGCCGATCCAGGGCGTGATCGTGCACAAGACGCATATCACCTATCCGTTGGATGACGCCAAGCTGGCGCGGGTCAAGGAGCTGTTCTTCGGCGAAGACTGGGCGCTGGACGCTGTACCGGGTTACGGCGCACAACGTCGCGCCAACCCCTTCGAAACCTTCGCCGCGATTCCGGCGCGTGCGCGCTATCAGTTCATGCTGGATAACGCCGAGTACTTCGTGCGTACCTTCATCCGTGGTCCGGTGTGTCGCGGGCAGATCGCCACTGACGTGATTCGCGACAACTTCTGGGCCGTGTTCCAGGCGCCGGAGCACGATCTCTACATCACCGATGCCAATTACCAGCGCGAGGCCACGCCGCTGTTGGCCATGCCTGGCCAGTTCGACGATATCGGCGATCTGTTGGGCCTGTGGCGCAACTATCGCGACAAGCGCAACGATTACGAGAACCTGCGCAAGGACGCCTACGCCGACGCACCTCCTGCGGACTGGGCACATATCTGGAGCGGTAATGACAACGCGCTGCTGTCGATCTTCCGCCAGCACGACAGCGCTTCCGTGCGCAAAGGCCTGCTCGGCGAGATTCCGCAGACCCTGTGGTGGTTGGACTATCCGCTGCTGGAACGCACCTACTATCAGTTGGTGGTCAATTTCGACGTGTTCGGCAACGTCTCGCACCAGGCGCAGACGCGCCTGTACTTCGACCTGATCCGCAATGGCGCCGAAGTGAACTTCCTGCGCCTGCTGCCGGCGCGATCACGCGAGGCCTACCTGGATGACTGGTATCAGAACAGCGGCAAGTTGAAGATGCTGCTGGACTACACCTCGGTCGATCATCGTTCACCGAGCGCCATTGGCCTGACCGGTGACGATCCGAAGAAGCAGTTCGCCGAACAGCTGCTGCAGCGCTACGCCAAGCTCAACGCGCGTCCTGACCCGATCAACCGCTGCACGGGCGCGCAGTGTTATCGCGACGGTTTGCCCAGGGAGCTGCAAGATGTCGAGCAGACGTTGGCGCGCCTGGCCAGTCGTCCGGCGGGCGGCCTGCGGGTTATTGATCAACTGCCTGAAGCGACGATGCTGCGGGTGGAACTGAGCGATGGCTCGCGCGAGATCTACAGCCTGCTGCGCAACCGCGCGCACAGCAACGTGGCGTTCATGCTGGGAGAGGAACTGCGCTATCAACCGCGCCTGGATACCCTGACCATCTACCCGGAAGTGCTGAGCAGCTATCCGAATTTCCTGTTCACGGTCAAAGCGGGTGAGGTGGATGCCTTCGTCAAACAGATGGAAGGTGCCGGCGACGTAAAATCCTTCGAGCGCATCGTCGAGCGCTGGGGTGTGCGGCGTAGCCACCCTGAATTCTGGCGCTATTTTCACGATCTCGCCGAGCATATTCGCGAAACCCAGCCGCTGGAGACCGGCGTGCTGGACATGAATCGCTACCAGAACCTTTAAACGCATCATTGGGGCGCACGGGGAGTGCGCCCCAGATTGCTTGTCGAATGACGGCTATGGCTGCGATCAATTCCTACTAATTTAGTTGGGCTTTAACCGGGCGGCGCTCTGGCGTACACTGCGCCCATGTTCGCGAGGAGTTGCCATGAGCGCCATCATCATTACCCAAGCTGCCGAAGATTACCTGGCCGAGCTGCTGAGCAAGCAGGATACTCCGGGTATCGGCATCCGAGTTTTCATCACCCAGCCAGGTACGCCCTACGCGGAAACCTGCATTGCCTACTGCAAGCCGGGTGAGCAGAAGCCTGAAGACACCGCCGTTGGTCTGGCCAGTTTCACCGCCTGGATCGATGGCGTCAGTGAGCCTTTCCTGGAAGACGCAGTCGTCGACTACGCCACCGATCGCATGGGCGGCCAGCTGACCATCAAGGCGCCGAACGCCAAGGTGCCGATGGTCAACGAAGACAGTCCGCTCAACGAGCGCATCAACTACTACCTGCAGACCGAAATCAACCCTGGCCTGGCCAGCCATGGCGGCCAGGTGACGCTGATCGACGTGGTCGAAGAGGGCATTGCCGTGCTGCAGTTCGGCGGTGGTTGCCAGGGTTGTGGCCAAGCCGACTACACCCTCAAGGAAGGCATCGAGAAAACCCTGCTCGAGCGCATTCCTGAGCTCAAGGGTGTGCGTGACGTGACCGACCACAGCAATCGCGAGAACGCCTACTACTGATAGGCGTCTTGCACATGAAAAAGGGGCGACGGGAGTCGCCCCTTTTTCATTTCAGGCCTTGAGTACGCGTTTGCTGGAGGCGGGGAAGCGTTCGAGCTTTTCGGCGGGGCGAATCGGCCGTTTTACCAGTTCGCCACCGCAGTTCGGGCAGCGTAGCGCCAGGATGGATTCGGCGCAGGAACGGCAGAAGGTGCACTCGAAGGAGCAGATCAAGGCGTCAACACTGGACGCAGGCAGATCGCAGTCACAGTTCTCGCAGTTGGGGCGCAGTTCAAGCATGGCGCGAGGCTCGGCACAGTGGGTGATCGCAGCAGTCTGCAGTCGCTGGCGGCCAAGCGCAACGGGCAAATCTCGGGGCGCGCAAGGCGCCCCGACGGGGTTTATTCCGGCATGCTCCAAGGTGCCAGGTCAAAACCCTGGCTGCGCAGCTCATCACGGGAGCGCTGCAGCGCGTCTTCCAGCTGTTGCGGGTCGCTGTAGGTGGCGCTGGACAGCTGGGTGCGGCCGAGCAGGCGGGTGTTGGTGCGGTCGATGACGCTGATGCTGACGACGCCGGTGCCGTCCTGCGGAGCCCAGGCCACGCACTGGAACGGGCGGAAGGCGCGATCGGCAATCAGCAGGGCTTCGTTGAAACGCAGCGGTGTGTTCATGGGGTCGGTTTCTCCGAGTTGTTCCCAACAATCAATGGCGGCCAACAGGTTATTGATGTTGGCCTTTCAATGTTGTTGATGAACTCAGCAGACCCATAAGTCACACATGGCTGAAAAAAGTTTTATTACCGGCGTAGTGTGCCTTGATAAAAACTTTTGGCGTCTCGCCGGCTACAACTTTCTACTGCGAAAGTTCCACCTCTGTTTCTTGCGTAACTGGCTGCGGTGCAGCGTCAGCGGGGGCTGGGGCGTTGCGCTGATGGCGATAGGCGCTTACCGCCTCATATACCGATTTGCGCAAACGGTTTATGCCACCGATAGGCCGGTGTTCGGGAAGTGCATGCCAGGGGTTGAAGGACAAATTGTCGCAGAACAGGTTCTGTTCGCGGCTATCGAAGTCCTGCGGGTGTACGGTAATACGCGCAACGCTCTCGAAGGGCGATATCTTTTCACTCCATTCGACAGTCGGATCTTCGATGGGCATGTAGTACTGCGCGTTCTGCTTTTGCACCTGAAGTTCAAAACAGGCCGGCGCACGGTCCAGTGACAACTGCTGGTAGAGCGCATTACGCAGGAAGTTGGGCAGGTCGGTGTTTTGTTCCGGCAGCTCGTAGGGTGGGCAATTCTGTGGGGCGGGCACCACGCGGTACTTGATGTTCAACTCGCCGAGTTTGAACGGCGCGATGGAGTTGTAGGTAGTGGCCACGGGGCTTTCTGGCGCCGGAGCCAGCGTTTTCAGGGCGATGATCAGGTGGCGTGCCTCCCAGGTGCGCGGGTCCCAGCTTGGGAAGAAAGCCTGGACCTTCTTGCCATCTGCCTGAGCGGCGAAATTGGTGCGGTACTCGGCCACGTCGCGAACGAAGAAGGCTGGATGGTTGAACATTACAAAGTCTTGTTCGCCAGCATGCGCAGGGCTCTTCATGAGCTTCTCGCCGGGTACGTCGAGCAGCTTGATGGCCATGCCACGTGCATCGCGGGCTCGATCGAACTGCGGGTAAGCGTTGCCGTTGGACAGGCGCATCCAGGCCTGCCAGGTATGCCCAGGTTCGCTGAACACGCCCTGGCGCAGTGACTCGTCCAGCGTATCCAACACCTGCACCTCGGCTTTGACACAGCCATGGGCCTTGGCATGCGCATCGCGCAGTACGCGGGTGTTATCACGGTGTTGCTCGACGATGCGTACAGCATCTTCGATGATCAGCCTGGTCAGCGCGGCCTCATCCGGCTCGATCTGTTCTTGCGTGGAGACCGGGCCGGAGAATTTCCAGGCGTAATAGGCTTCACCCAAACCCCAGGCAACCAGGCCGACCAGAACGACGGTAAGCAGCAGTTTGCCGAGCAGGCGGCCGAGCCAGAGCCAGAAGCGTTTCAACATCGTTGCAATCCTTGTTCTCGAACCTATTGGTTGAAATCAGCCTTCGCAGCTCGGACCGGGCGTCCAGGCTTGTACCGGCACCTCGCTGAGCTGAGTCTCAAGATCGGCGTTACCAAGCACTTTCAGGTATTCGATCAGTGCCAGGCGTTCGTCCGGCGACAAGGCGCGCCCGATGACGCCCTCCTGACGGCAGCCATCGCGGAACTCATGGCCACCATTGCCATTGCCGGTAACGCGGGTATCGAGCAGGAAGCCCCCCGGGAACTTGTCGCTGCGATAGCCCACGCGTACCGGGTCGAATTCGAAATTACCGACCCAGAACTGGGCCTGTCGCTCATATACGGGAGAGAGCAGCTCGAACAGATTGGGCACCGATCCGTTGTGCAGGAAGGGCGGGGTGGCCCAGATACCGTCGAGTGGGCGGGCCTTGTAGCCGCGCTTTTCCTGAACGCCGATGGGCAGGCCATAGCCGTCCATTTCCTTGCGCTGGCGTGGCCCGATACCGGCGTCCTGATAGGCGCGGTTCTCCACATAAGCAGTGATATAGGCCAGGCCCTTGGCGCTGGAGATACTCTTGAAATCGACCTCATCGAGGCTGGCGCCGTACAGACGCACGTCCAGCTTCGACAGCTCGGCCTTGGTCCAGCCCAGGCGACTGATGTCGAAACGATGGTCAGCGATGTTGTCGGCGGTGGTCGGGTCGGTGCCGACGATGCTGATCGGTACGACGCGCATCTTCCACTCAGGATCGCGCGAGGGGGCCAGGCGCTGGTCGCGCGGCTTGGGATCGGGGGCATGACAATAGGCGCAATTCTCGGTGTAGAGCGCCTTGCCACGGCTGGCCAGCGGCAGATCCACCTTGCCGAATACAGCCTCTGGCCACTTGGGTGGCTGCAGCCGTTTCAAGGTTTCCTCAAGGGTGTAGAGGTCATGCAGGCGCACGCTGGAGGCGTAGCGATCAGTCTCGGCGACACCTTTGCCGTGTTCGTCGAGCAGATGCAGGCTGGCGCCTACGCCCAGGGCTTCGCCAACGTTGCGCGCCATCGGCTGCATGGCCGAGCCATTCCATTGCACCCAGTCGAATTTCCAGATGTCCCAGAGTTGCGGGTAGCTGACCGGGGCATTGGCGACGCGGTAGTTGGCGTCATCCAGCACATCGCCGAACACGGTATTGGCGATACGACCGAATGCATCGGTACGGCCAAAGCCTTCTTCGGTCGGATACAGGCCGCGGTGCCAGTCGTTGAAGGCAGTCGCCAGCAGCCGGTCGAGCACCTGCTTGAAGTCCTCGCGCAGTTGGTCACGGCCTTGCGGGTATTGATCACCCAGGACCTGCTGGGCAAAACGACGGAATTTCAGCGGGTTGTAATAGGTGAAGGCCATGCTCATGCCCAGCGCCTGGCCAAAACCGCCGCCGCGCAGGGTGGGTACGGTGGAGGCCAGCGAGTGCAGGGCGGCACCACCGTCGATACGCACGGCCTGGCCTTTGTAGCGCAGCTCGCCGGTATGGCAGGCGGCGCAACTGATATCGAGAAAGTGTTCGCCGCTTTCGCTGTCCTGGTGACGGGTAAAACCGACCGGCAGATTGCCGGGATTCAGAGCGCTTGGCTGCTGCTTGGGATCGGTGAGAAAGCCGAAGCGGGCCAGGTAATCGAGGCGGGCGAATTTCTCGGTACCGAATGGCATTTCCAGCGCGCTGAACCAGTCATAGCGCAGGCCTTTAACCGTGGTGCCCTGCGGCGTGTAGTAATAGGTCTGGCGCTGCTCTTCGCCCCACTGGTCCAGATAGTGCAAATCGCTGGGCTGCTGATAGGTCGGCAGGTTGGGGTTGGCGACGTAATACAGCGCCACCGCCAGGACTATCAGCGCCAACAGAATGACGAGCTTCAGGGTACGGCGGAGCAGACGCATCGGAAACTTCCTTGTAGCGTTCTTATTAATTGGCCTGTTATGCCAATACTGCAGACTGTTGGCAAGGTGCCATCGCGTTGATCATGAAAACTCTGCAATAACCAGTAGGAACAATGCATATAGAGAAATGATCCATGAAGCGTCAAAGTTCTTGCTAGCTTTACGTTTGCGAGCGCCAAATTGTTGTTTTTATTGGAATTACAAAATAATGGCGCCAAGGATGGAGTATGTTGGAGGCTGTTTCCGTCGCATCCCGGCAATTACTGATGCTCGATCCTTTCGATGCATGCGAAGCGCTGCTTCAACCATTGCAGGCCGCTGGCTGGTCAGTGCGGCACTGCACGCCAGAAACGCTCAACGGCCATGCAGGTGATGCACTCCTGCTTCACCTCGATCAGCGACCGAGTCATGCATTGCTCAAACAGCTGCAACTGACGGGACTGGGTTGCATCGTGCTGGCGGATGCCGAGCGATTGAGGCAGATCGGCAGCGAAGAGCTGATCGGCGAATGGTGTTTCGCCGCGCTGACATTGCCGGGGGAAATGTCCCGCTTACTGGAAACCTTGCAACAGGCGCAGGCAGCCACTCGCTTGCGCAGATTGAAAAGCGGACGACAACTGCCGCAGTACTTGGGCAATTGCGGTGCAGCGCGCAGTCTGCGTCGGCAGCTGGATCGCCTGAGCCGTATCGAAGGGCCGCTACTTGTCAGCGGGGAACGTGGTAGCGGCAAGCACCTTCTGGCCCGCTTGCTCCATCAGCGCTCATCCTTTGCTGCCCAGGCCATGCGCGCTATCGACTGCGCCGAGCCTCTCGACGAGGCCGCTCTCGCCGCATCGAGCGTTACCAGTGTACTGCTCGAAAACGCTTCCCTGCTTTCTGCGGCTGACCAGCAAAGGTTGCTGGACTACCTGCAGCGCCATCCTCAAGCATATCTATTGACCCTGGACCGAGGCGAGTTGGTGCAGGCACTGCAGCAGGGACGTTTCAGGCGGGATCTGTTTCATCTATTGGCGGCGCAACAGCTACAAACGCCGAATCTGCGCGAACATCCAGGCGACCTGTCGCTGCTGGCCGAGCATTTCGCCAAACAGCACGGGGCGATGATCGGGCGGCATCATCGGCGTTTCAGTGAAGAGGCGATCACCGCCATGATCAGCCATCCCTGGCCAGGCAATGTGCGTGAGCTGCGCAATCGCGTGATACGCGCACTGGTGCTGGCTCAAGGACGACAGATTCTTGCAGCCGACCTTGGCTTGCGCCCGGCACAGGCCAGCATCGACGCTCCGGTAACGCTGGAGGACTACATACTGCGGGCCGAACGGCTGGCGCTGAACGACGTCCTGGGCCGCTACGCCAACAACATGAGCCAGGCCGCGCGCACGCTCGGGATTTCGCGGCCAACCTTCTATCGCTTGCTGCACAAGCATCGCCTGCGCTGAGACGCATGCTGTAACGCTCGAGAAACACTGCTAAGGTGCCCGTCGAACCTATCGACAAGGAGATTTTCATGCACCCGTTCGACGCCGCGAAGCCACCGAAACTGGCCGTGTTACTGGGTTATGCCGGGCTGGTGCCATTCGTTGGTGGTGCATTGGGAATCTGGGTGATTCCCCTGGGCTGGCGACCTTTCGTACTGGACGCGCTGCTGGATTTTGCTGCAGTGATTCTGGCCTTTATGGGCGCCATTCACTGGGGTTTGGCGATGCGTGCGGAGGAAACCGATGAAAAGGCCAAGCTGCAACTGGGGCTGTCGGTGATTCCGCCCTTGCTCGGTTGGGCCGCATTGGCTGGTGGACTGCCGATTGGCTTGTCGCTGCCGATTTTCCTTTTTGCCTTTATCGGCCTGTACCTGGCAGACATGCACGCTGTACGCGTAGGGCTGGCGCCGCAATGGTATCCGGCACTGCGTACGCCGTTGACGCTGGTGGTGTGCCTGAGCCTGTTAGTGGCCTGGGCCAGCGTACTGATCCACTGAGTCGAGCAGCGTTGCGACCTGCTTCAGCGCTGCCTGGCGCCTCTCGTCCCAGCCACCAGAAAGTTCGCAGAAACGCTGCCCGTTACCCTGCAGCCAGCCCCGGCAAGCCTGATGAAAAGCCTGGCGCTCTGCCAACTGTGGCTGGCAACGCTGGCCATCTTCGACCCAGGGCACGCCAGCGGGGTCGAGCAACAGATGCTGGTCGTAGTGACGCGCCAGCAATTCGGCCTCCAACCACTGCGGACAGTCGCCAAACAGGCACCGGCTCCAGAGCATGTTGCTCAGCAGGTGGGTGTCGAGGATCAGCAGCGGCGGTCTGGCTGCCCGCGCCGCGTCCTCCCAGGCCAGCTGGCCGCGCGCGATCTCGGCGATGTCGGCGTAACAGGTATCGCGCTGCTGCTCAGCGATGAAATGGCGCACGTACTCGCCCACCACCACGCCACCGAAGCGTGCCTGTATGTGCGCCGCCAGCCAGCTTTTGCCGCTGGACTCCGGCCCGGTCAGCACCAGTACTTTCATGGCGCGTACTGCAACGCCGGGTCGCGACGCCAGCTCAGCCAGCCGCTGACGGCCAATGCGGTGAAAGCAGCGTAGAGACCAGCAGTAAGATACAGCTCGCTATAGAGGAAGAAGACCACATAGCAGAGGTCTACTACCACCCAAAGTGCCCAGCATTGCAGGCGTTTCTGCGCCATCCACAGCTGCGCGACCAGGCTGAAGGCAGTCAGGGCCGAATCCAGCCAGGGTGAGCTAGCGTCGGTGTAGGTCGCCATGAGATAGCCGAGCAGCCCGGCACCCAGCGCGCCGGTCAACAGTCCAGTCAGGGCTGCGAGCATGCCCAGGCGGCTGACCTTGCGCCCATCATGGCGTTCGCCGCCACGGGTCCACTGCCACCAGCCGTAGAGCTGCAGCGCGGCGAACAACAGTTGCAGAAGCAGGTTGGAATACAGGCGCCAGTCATAGAACAGCCAGGCGTAGAGCAACACCATCACCAGGCCGATGGGCCAGCACCAGGGGTTCTGTCTCACCGTCAGCCAGACCGCGACGATGCCGAGCCCGGCAGCAACGAGTTCGAGCCAGGACATCCGGCGTCCTCAAATCAGAAAAGGGTGCAGATTGTACTGATGCCGGCGGTTCAGCACACCAGGCTGTCGGCTTGTCGATAGAGCATCAGCAGCTTGCGGGTGATGGTTTGCTGGATGTCGTCGCGCTCGAAGCTCGACAGCCGCTCCAGGCGCGCGAGTTGCAGGCGATGCAGGTGGATATAGGGCATCTGCTGGTCGAATTCGCGCAGGTCGCCCTTCATCAGCACCGGCAGGAACAGATCACCGATTTTCTTCTGGTTGCTGATGATCTGCGCCAGTGCCGGTTTGAAGGGCATGGTCTTGGGCGCAGGCCCATCGTCCTTGATCTGGGGGCTGAGCAGGAGCCCCGGTTTGCCCAGAACCTTGCCCGGCAACACGCACAGAC
>Ga0228653_1000440_pt1 | contig 13354 bp, 14 predicted proteins | sample 65DmetaG_FD_182745 | JGI IMG/M metagenome (GOLD analysis project Ga0228653, IMG submission 182745) | Seawater microbial communities from Monterey Bay, California, United States - 65D | ecosystem: Environmental > Aquatic > Marine > Coastal | place: USA: California | collected 2016-11-02
TGCGGCTGCCCAACGGCACCGAGATCGACATCACCAGGCCTTGATCGTTAAAAGCTTCCATACGGCGTACGCCCAGGCTCAAGTCGATATCCGGTTTCGCTCTGGCTTCGGCTATCCGACGGCGGGCAGAGATGGTGTTCGCCTGTAGTCGCGAGGCCCAGAGTTCGGGCGTCATCGACAGACGAGCGGCCAATGTCTCGAACGACTCGACCGGCGGCAGGGCTTGCAGGTCACCGACGACTGAGCCGAAGTCGGGCGTCAACGCACCCCAGCTCGCGGCCAACGTCATTCGGGCGCTGGCCAATTCGTGCTGCGCTGTCTCGCGCGCCAACTCCACCTCGGCGAGCGCAATCTCGGCAGCCTGGAGGTCCGATTCGGGGTTGCGGGCCGCCGATACCCAAGTGGCGACCTCGCTGCGAGTACGTTCGGCTTGCCGGACACGCTCCTCGGCGTAGTCCAGCCGCTGTTGTCTGGCAAGTACTTCGATGAAGCGGGCTGTGGTTCGGCTGGCCAAGTCGATCCGCGCCGTATCGGCCTGGTGCTGTTGCTGGCTGACCTCGGCCCTGCCAAGGGTCTGTCGGGCTGCACGCTTGCCGCCGAGTTCGATCACCCGGCTGATGCGCAATGTGGTTTCGGCTGAATCAATGCCACGCAGACTGCCGGTGCCGGCCGCGTTCTCGAACTCACCGCCAATCACGTAAGGCGGCGGCAGACCCTCACGCTCGGTGCGGGCCTGCACGGCCTGTAGTTGAGCACCTTCGGCAATGATGGACGGATTAGAAGTCAACGCGCGGGTCACCGCTTCCTCCAGACGCAAGGGCTCGGCAGCCTGTACCGCGGGGATGCCGCAGACTCCGACGAACACCAAAACCCTCAACCAGTGCAAATTCACAAAAAACCTCCGGGTAACTAAGTAGCAACAGATCAACAAGCCGTTTCGCAAAGCGCTCTTGCGCGCTCACCAAACATCAGCAAACAGCCGACACAAAAACCGATTGGCAATCGGGTTTTGTGTCAAAAAAAATACCAAAAATCCCGAGTCCGTGTTTACCTCGCCAACATAGTGATGAGTGACTCGATTAAGTAGTGCAGCCACCCTGTGGACAAGCTGCAAAACGCCACCACGGTAAAGCCCAAAAATAAACCCAGATATGAATTGGATCGACGGCCCGGAGACAACAGCGCCTGAACACGTTCGGGCACGAAATCGGAGAGAAAGGCCATCGACAGCGGCATACCTGCTAAAGCGTGATGGCGGTAAATTTTCTTCACCGCGACCAAGGTTTCAGCGACCGTTATTTGACAGCCCACTGAAGCCGCAGCAATGAAGTCGCAGCGCTGCTCCAAGGCAAGCTCGTAGTCACGCAGAAGGCGCCGACGAGTGCCTGGCAACTGGATGCCCGACAACATCCCCGCCATCAGACGCCAGAACGCATCGCGATGCTCAAGGTGCGCCTGCTCATGGGCCAGAACTACTTGTAGCTGAGTTGGGCTGAGCTGGTCGAGCAACGACTGGGAAAGCAAAACATGGCCTGACCCTATGCCGCAAGCGAAGGCCATGGGCTGATCGACATCCACCACACGAAGCCTGTCTGTGTGTCCAAAACGACGACTCAAACGCAGCATGGTGAGCAGGGTCTGCCGGACCCGCCAGACTCCGATTGCTGCCCGCGCTATCAACCACGTTGCATAACCCGCCAGCAGGGCAATCGCCCCCCACAACCAAGAGCTCTGCCCATTTTCGTTCGGATGCCAGACACACAAATGTAGAAGGTTGCCTGAGTGCGCAGAACAGGCGGCGGCAAACCGGGCCGAGTCGTGAAGGGCCGAGGGCATTGCTATAGCCACTACTGCATAGCCAATGCCCACCAATATAGGCGCGGTCAGCAACCACCAAAGTATTCGGACTCGCTGCCGAGGCGCTTGTCTCGAAAGCAGCCGACTTAGCGGGCGTTCACAGGCCACAACCAACAAAGACAGGGTAATCGCCAGAACAAAGCCGGCCAGCAGCGCAGATTGAAGTAGCGACCCATAGCTCATCATCAGCGGCTCTCATCCAGTTCAGCACGACGCCGCGCAATCAATTCCTCCAATCGTTTGAGCTGGTCTCCATCCGCTTGTACGGCAAGATCGACAAAAGCCGACAACAACGCATCCGATTGTGTGCCGGCGACACGATGCACCGTGGATTCCACCAGCTTGCGAACCAACTCCCGGCGAGAAAGACCTGCCGAGTATTCGTAGGCATGACTGATCTTCTCGCGTTGCAGGATCCCCTTGCGAAACAGGCGCTCCAACGCGGACTGCACGGTGTTCAATGCAATCGAACGCGAATGTTTGACTCGTGCATGGACAGTCTTGGCGTCGGATGAACCGAAGCGCCAGATGTCTTCGAGCACGGCAATTTCCAGGTCGCCGAGCGGCGGCACACTAGGGTTGGTCAAACGGTTGAACCTCAATTTCTTGACTTAGGAAGTTCAGAGTATGATTTTTGAAAAACCGATCGTCAATCGGTTTCTTCTGTGCGGGCTCTAAGCCGGGTGTCTCTTTTCGTTTGGCTGGTCCATCGCCATCTGAACCTATCGCGTTATGTCACTGGTAGTTCAGCGGCTCCCCGGCCCGAGCAGGCGACCGCAAAACAGGTGCCTGATTGCTGTGCGGAACCCGCATAGAGATGACAAATGAATGACACAAATGTAACGCGCGGGTCATTTGTCTGACAGCGCCTGCTCTCTAGCATCGGTATGAAGACGCATGGTGCATTTCGGGCCTCGAATCACACCCGAGCGCCATGAATCCCCCTGCACCGACAGTTAACGAGTCACGGAGCCGAGCATGATGAATGTCACTATTAAATACCGCATCTGGTTGGCGGGCCTGTTTCTATCGCCCATGCTCGGTATTAGTGTGGCAACCGCATCGGAGCTGAGCGCAGAAGTCTGGAAAGACCCCAACTGTGGCTGCTGCAACGAATGGGTCCAGCATCTTGAAGAAGTGGGCATCCAGGTGCGTACTTCCAATACCGGCAACACCGGCATACGTGAACGGCTCGGCGTTGCCAAGCAGTTTGGCTCCTGCCATACCGCCAGAATCGGCGGCTATGCCATCGAAGGCCATGTACCCGCTGCCGATATCAAACGTCTCCTGAAAGAAAAGCCCGAGGCGATCGGCCTGGCCGTACCAGGTATGCCGATCGGGTCACCTGGCATGGACGGCCCGCTCTATGGCGACCGCAAAGACCCCTACGACGTTCTGCTGATCCATGTCGATGGCAGCACCAGCGTCTATCAAGCCTATCGCTGATCGATGCGATGAAACGGCCAATGTCCCGCTTCGGGATCAAGAGGAGAACACAATCATGAACACAGTGGATCTCGACGTCCAGGGCATGAGCTGCGGCTCATGTATCGCGAAAGTCACCGATGCGCTGAAAGAGCTGCCGGGAGTCGATGCCGTGGAAGTGCATTTGGCCACCGGCCGCGTTCAAGTTCGAGGCAACTTCGATCAAGGCAATGATCCGCTGCTGTCGACGTTGCAACAGGCCGGGTATCCCGCGCGTCTGGCAAGCGGCGACACCCTGTCCAGCCAATCAACAGAAGGCGGCGGCCGAAGTTGCTGCAGCCGAAATTCTTAAACATAGGAAGAGGTGTAATGCACATGAACCGTACTACTCAATTTCGCTCTCTGATTGTTGGTGCCTGTCTTGCGACCGGCTTACTGATCACATCGGTCGCTCAGGCCCATATCTCCCTCGTCAAATCCATACCGACGGCCGATGCTGTTGTCACGACACCGCAGCAGATCGATCTCGTCTTCAGTGAACAGCTTGTACTTCGCGCCTCGCGCTTGGAGCTGAGCGTCATAAAGGACGGTGGGGCCGCAGAGAAAGTCGAGCACATCGACGTTGAACTCATCAACGACGGCAAGACGCTACGCGCCACACTGCATCATCCCCTCGGAGCAGGCGTCTACCGCGTGCAGTGGCGCGCCGTCGGCGACGACAACCATCCGATGACCGGAGAATTCAGCTTCACTGTCGAATAAGCAGGTGCCCTCATCATGTTCAGCCTGCTCGACTACGGGCTTCGGCTCGCGCAGTACCTGGACCTCATGCTGCTGTTCGGGTTACCGCTGTTCGCGTGGTACAGCCCGGCTGCGTTGACGGTCAGTGGTGATCGGCGCTCACTCCTGCCCAAGCGTGCCTTGAGCCTCGGGCTGCTGATCTGTGCGGTGCTGGGCCTGGCGCTGGTGAGTATCGAGATCGCGCGCAATGCCGCGGGTATCATGGGGGTCGCGGTTTCCGATCTGGCACGGGACGATTTGGCCTGGTATCTGTTCGACATTCCCGCCGGTCGCGCCGGCTTGACGCGAGCACTCCTGCTGTTTGTGCTGATCTCTGTGCTCGGCTGGCAGCTATGGCGGGGTGAACGCCCGTTCCCTGTCCGGCGGGTGACCGTGCTGGCCGGTGCGGCCCTGCTCAGCTTGGCTTGGAACGGACACGCAGCCGGTGGCGAGGGTGTGAGCGGTGCAGTGCGGCTGGTGGCTGGTATGGCGCACCTGCTCGCTGCCGGCGGCTGGATCGGGGCCATCTTCGCCTTGCTGATTCTGTTCGTTCGACACGGCAAGCCCGCCGCGGGTGAGGGCTTGCACATGCTGTGGCGGGCACTGCACACCTTTTCGCGCCCAGGCACCGTCTTCGTTGGTGTCCTGGTGGTGACCGGCATCCTTCACTACGGGGATCTGGTCGGCTGGTCCATCGCACCGCTGTTTCACAGCCGGCACGGTAACCTGATGCTGCTCAAGCTGGCGCTGTTCGCTGCGATGCTGGGCCTCGCCGCCTTGCATCGCTGGTGGTTGGTGCCCCGGCTCGAACGTGACATCCATACCGGCGTCCCTTCGCACTCTGCACAGCACCTGCGACTGAGTGTGACCATCGAGGCGACGATCGCGCTCCTGATTCTGGTAAGCGTAGCGGTACTCGGCACCCTTAGCCCTCATGGATGACAACACTTGGAGGCCAACAGGTGGACAACAACCAACCAGGGACTTTGTGCATGCCATGCACGAGTAATGAAGGGGCCTCATGGAGCTACGTCATTTACGGTGTTTCATCGCAGTTGCGAAAGAACTCCATTTCGCCCGCGCTGCCGAGCGGCTGCACATCGAACAGTCGCCGCTGTCACGCGCCATTAAGGAATTAGAAGAAGAACTCGGGGGTTCGTCTGTTCGACAGGACGACCCGCAGCACGCGATTGACTCGCGCGGGGAAACTTTTCCTTGAGCATGTGCCACGTGTCTTTACTGCTCTGGAGCAGGCGCGCGGCAGCGTGAGGGCAGCGGCGGCCGGCTATCAGGGTCAACTGCGCATCGCGTTGTCCGATGGCATCACACCGCCGCGCTTCACTGCCTTGCTGGCGCAATGCCGACAGGACGAACCGGAGGTCGATATCCGGTTGTATGAGGTGCCGCTGTCGCAGCAGATCAGGGGATTGCACGACGATCTCTACGACGTAGGATTCGCGCAGTCCGCCGAGGTGGGTGAAAGCATCCTGGCCGAACCGGCTTGGAGTGATCCGCTGATGGTCGCCGTACCCGCACGGCATCCACTGCTGACGTACAAACGTATTCCGCTGGACGAAGTGCTGCGCTATCCGCTGGTGATGTGCGATCCGCAGTTATGCGAAGGCTATGGCCGGCAGATTGCGCGCATTCTTCGCACCGTGGACGCGGAACCGCTTGTCGCGGAACAAGTGGCGTCGCTGGACCTAATGTTGGCACTGGTGGCTGCAGGCTACGCACTGGCGTTGGTGGGATCGTCGCAGGTCGTTTCTTGCCGCAACGCCGACGTGATCGGCCGACCCTTGGCGGGACGTTCCCCCATGCTGACCACCTACCTGCTGCGGCGCGATGCCGAACCATCCGAGACCTTGAGCCGCTTCATTGATCGGGTAAGCCCGATCAGCGCGGAAGCGCTTCTGACAGAGGAGCCCTCGCACACTCCCGAATCCACGAAGGAGATCAACTCATGAGAATACTCACTGCGCTTTCGCTCACACTGGTGATGACCGCTTGCGGCGAATCGGCTCCGACGGAGACGGTCGAGTCATTGGTCGCCAATCCCGAACGCCTGAAGGAACTGCGCGAACAGTGCCGCGCCGACCGCGCCAAGCTCGGCGACGAGTTGTGCAACGCGGTTGCCGAGGCCACGCGCCAGCGCTTCATGGGGGATGGCGACGTGCCCTATACGCCGCCGACGGAAGAACCGAAGTTCTGATTCAGCGCTTCGCGCAAAAAAAATTTCATCCCATTGCTCCACACGCCGCAGCGCGCTGTCGTTCGCGGCGTTTCTCTTGTATACGCTCCAGAGATCAATATTGCGTTTTTGCCTCGAATTGTGCCGATAACAGTCTTTGACCGGCACTGATCCGGCACCGAACCTGACACCTGCGGCACTCGCTTCGCCGCTCAACGTGCAGGAGCTATTCGGAGGCCGAAATGCAGGCAACAGGCGTGCTGTTTGGTCAGGTGCTGACGGTGTTCGGCATCGTGATCGCCGGCGTGTGGACCGCCACACAATGGACCGCAGCCGCCCTGGGCTACCAGCTACGCCTAGGCTCGCCGTGGTTCGATTTCTTCGGCACACCGATCTACTTCCCTTGGAAGTTGTTCGAGTGGTGGTTCTTCTTCGACGCCTACGCGCCCGACGTCTTCACCAAGGGCGGCGCCATCGCCGGTTCCAGCGGCCTGGTCGCGGTGGTGGTCGCCATCGGCATGTCGGTGTGGCGCTCGCGGCAATCGCGCCTGGTCACGACCTACGGGTCGGCGCGCTGGGCCGATACCACTGACATCCGCAAGGCCAGATTGGCCGGCCCGTCAGGTGTGTTCCTCGGCCTGCACGAAGGCCGCTATCTGCGCCACGACGGCCCTGAGCATGTACTGACGGTGGCACCCACGCGCTCGGGCAAGGGCGTGGGCCTCGTGGTGCCCACCTTGTTGAGCTGGCCCTTCTCAGTGGTGGTTCACGACATCAAGGGCGAGAACTGGCACCTGACCGCCGGCTGGCGCTCACGCTTCTCGCATTGCCTGCTGTTCAATCCGACCGACCCACGTTCCGCCGCCTACAACCCGCTGCTGGAAGTGCGGCGCGGTGCGCATGAAGTGCGCGACGTGCAGAACATCGCCGACATTCTGGTGGATCCCGAAGGCGCGCTGGAGCGGCGCAACCACTGGGAGAAGACTTCGCACGCGCTGCTGGTCGGCGCGATCCTGCATGTGCTCTACGCCGGCGAGGACAAGACGCTGCGAGGTGTGGCCAGCTTCCTCAGTGATCCCGCGTGCTCGTTCGAGGTGACGCTGCACCGGATGATGACGACGAAACATCTGGGCGATGGCCCGCACCCCGTCGTTGCATCCGCCGCGCGCGAAGTCCTGAACAAGAGCGACAACGAGCGCTCCGGTGTGCTGTCCACCGCCATGTCGTTCCTGGGCCTGTATCGCGACCCCACGGTGGCCGAGGTTACGTCGCGCTGCGACTGGCGCATCGCCGACCTGATTGCCTCCGAGTCCCCGGTGTCGCTGTACCTAGTGGTGCCGCCGTCCGACATCAGCCGCACCAAGCCACTGATCCGGCTGATCCTCAACCAGATCGGCCGGCGCTTGACCGAATCGCTCGACGGCTCTGATGGCATTCCCCGCCGCCGTGACCTCCTGCTGATGCTGGACGAGTTTGCCGCGCTCGGTCGGCTCGACTTCTTCGAGAGCGCCTTGGCCTTCATGGCCGGCTATGGCCTGCGCGCATTCTTGATCGCGCAGTCACTGAACCAGATCGACAAGGCTTACGGGCAGAGCAATTCGATTCTCGACAACTGCCATGTGCGCGTGACGTTTGCGACCAACGACGAGCGCACGGCCAAGCGCATTTCCGAGACGCTGGGCACGTCCACCGAACTGCGCGCGCAACGCAACTACGCGGGCCATCGGCTCGCGCCGTGGCTGGGCCACTTGATGGTGTCGCGCCAAGAAACAGCGCGGCCCTTGCTCACGCCCGGCGAAGTGATGCAGCTCCCGCAGGACGAGGCCGTGGTGATGGTGTCCAGCGTCGCGCCGATCAGGGCGAAGAAGCTGCGCTACTACGCCGACGTCAACTTCAAACGCCGCGTGCTGCCGCCGCCCACGCTCGTGTCCGGGCGCTACGTCGATGCGCCGCCGTCACGGCCAGATGATTGGAGCAGTCTGATGATTCCCACCGTACCTGCCGCGTCCGCAAATGCTGCGGACCTCGCTGACATCACCACTGCCGCCGACGAAGGCGGCCCGCGCCGTCAGCCCGAGCTATCCGAAACCGTGGCCTACAGCACCGCACCCGAGCGCGCGGCCAGCGACCTGGCGCTGCTCGATGACGAAGACGACCTGCCGCTTCCTTTGCCGTCCCAGCTCGACCCGCGCTTGCAGCGCGCGGCGCGGCTGGCTGCCCTCGACCCTGACGACGGAATCCCGCTATGAGCCAACTTCATTCCCGCCATCGCCTGAACCTGTTCATCGAACGCGACCACGCCAAGCGCCTGGACGAGCTGGCCGCGAAGAAAGGCGTGTCCAAGTCCTCCATCGTCGCGGCGGCGCTGGCGTCCTGGCTGTCGCCGGACGCGGCCGACCAGCGCGAAGCCGCGATAGCCAAGCGGCTGGATCGGCTGTCGCGCCAGTTCGAGAAGCTGGAGCGCGACCAGAACATCCTGATCGAGACGCTGGCGCTGTTCGTGCGCTACTACCTGACCGTCAGCACGCCGCTGCCGGAGGCGCATCAGGAAGCCGCGAAGGCACAGGGCAAGGCGCGCTTCGAGCAGTTCATCGAACAGCTTGGCCGGCACTTGCTGCGTGGGCGTAGCTTGGTGCGCGAGGTCTACGAGGAGATCCAGCCCGACACGCAGCGGCTGGACGAGACGGCGGCACTAGCCGAAGCGCAGGAACGTGCGCGGGAGGCTGCCGTATGAGCGCCATCCCACAGCAGTCATCGTCCTCTGTCACCTCACTGGATCGGCGCATCCGCATGCTGCGCACGGCGATGGGGCCGCTGATCGCCGCCGCACTGGAAGACCCGGACGTGGTGGAAGTGATGCTGAACCCGGACGGCACGCTGTGGATTGACCGCCTCTCAACGGGCCGCACCGCCACCGGCGAGTCGCTGTCCGCCGCGGACGGCGAACGCATCATCCGCCTGGTCGCGGCGCATGTCGGCACAGAGGTGCATCGCGGCCGGCCGCTGCTGACCGCTGAGCTGCCGGAGACCGGCGAGCGCTTCGAGGGCATCTTGCCGCCAGCGGCGCCAGGGCCGGCCTTCGCCCTGCGCAAGCGCGCCGTCGGTGTGATCGGCTTGGCCGACTATGTGAGCGACGGCATTCTGAGTTTGGAACAGGCCGAGTTCCTGCGCCGCGCGGTGCGCGCGCGCCAGAACATCCTGATCGCCGGCGGCACCAGCACCGGCAAGACCACGCTTGCCAACGCGCTGCTGGCCGAGATCGCCAGCACTGGCGACCGCGTACTGGTGCTGGAAGACACGGTGGAATTGCAGTGCGCGGCGCGCGACCACGTGCCGCTGCGCACCCGTGCCGGCGTGGTGTCCATGACCGAACTGGTGCGCGCCACGATGCGACTGCGGCCTGACCGCGTGATCGTCGGCGAGGTGCGCGGCGGTGAGGCCCTGGACCTCATCAAGGTGTGGGGCACCGGCCATCCCGGTGGCATCTCCACGATCCACGCGAGTTCCGCGCATGGCGCACTGCTGCGCCTTGAACAACTGATCCTCGAAGTCGCCCTGACGCCACCGCGCGCGCTGATCGCCGAGGCGGTGAACGTCATCGTTTTCATCGCCGGACGTGGACGCGCCCGCCAGGTCCAGACCGTCGCCCGCGTAACCGGCTTCGATGGTCAGGGCTACCAGCTCGACGGCGCGCTCGCGCCGCGTTCTTCCCCGTCCTCAACCCACCTTGGAGAACTGCCATGACGCCTGCTCACGCTTCCCATGATTCCCGCATTTCCGTAAATCCGCTTTCCCTGCTCGTACGCCTGCGATGCCTGGCCTGGCCGGCGCAACAGGGGCTGCTGCTGGCGGTCGTGCTCTTGCTGGCGACCGGCACGGTGCAGGCGGCCGGTTCCAGCATGCCCTGGGAAGGGCCGCTGCAAGCCATCCTCGACTCGATCCAAGGGCCGGTGGCGCGCATCGTGGCGGTGATCATCATCATCGCCACTGGCTTGGCGCTGGCCTTCGGCGACACCAGCGGCGGCTTTCGCAAGCTGGTGCAGATCGTTTTCGGTCTGTCGATCGCGTTCGCGGCGTCCTCGTTCTTCCTGTCCTTCTTTAGCTTCTCCGGCGGGGCCGTCGTATGAGTGCGCCCAATGAGCTCGCCATCGGCTTCGAGGTGCCGTTGCACCGTTCGCTGACCGAAACCATCCTGCTGGGCGGTGCGCCACGCACCGTGGCGATTGCCAACGGCACGCTGGCCGCCGCTGTGGGGCTGGGCCTGCAACTGTGGATTCCGGGCCTGGTGATATGGATCGTCGGCCACTCACTGGCGGTGTGGGGCGCGCGGCTGGACCCGCAGTTCATGCAGGTGTTCGCGCGGCACATCAAGCACAAGTCGCTGCTGGACGTGTGAGGACAACACCATGTTGCATCTCGCCGAATACCGCCAGCGTCCCGCTCTGCTTGCCGACTGGTTACCGTGGGCCGGGCTGGTGGCACCTGGTGTCGTGCTCAACAAGGACGGCTCGTTCCAGAAGACTGCGCGCTTTCGTGGGCCGGACCTGGACAGCGCAACGCAGAGTGAGCTGATCGCCACGTCGGCGCGGCTTAACAACGCGCTGCGCCGCTTGGGATCAGGCTGGGCCTTGTTCGTGGAGGCCGAACGGCTGCCAGCGGCCGACTATCCGCAGTCCGAGTTTCCTGAACCGCTGTCGTGGCTGATGGACGAGGAACGCCGCGCGGTCTTCGAGGAAGACCAGAGCCACTTCGAGAGCCGCTATCACCTGACGCTGGTGTGCCTGCCGCCGGAGGAATCCCGCGCACGTGCGGCGAAGCTACTGTACGAGAACACGTCGCAACGTGGCGTGGATTGGCATGAACGCCTGACGGCCTTCATCGCGGAGACGGATCGTTGCTTCGACCTGCTCGACGGCGTGATGCCGGAAATTGCCTGGCTCGACGACAGCGAGACGCTGACCTACCTGCACGCCACCATCTCCACGCGGCGTTATCGCGTGGCTGTTCCAGAACAGCCGTTCCATCTCGATGCGCTGCTGACCGACTGCCCGCTGACCGGCGGGCTGGCGCCGATGCTGGGCGATGCGCACCTGCGCGTGGCCTCGGTGCGCGGCTTCCCGACCTCGACCTGGCCAGGGCTGCTCGATGACCTGAACCGACTCGGCTTCGCCTATCGCTGGAGCACGCGCTTCCTGTGCATGGACAAGGCCGAGGCGGAAAAGGAACTCGGCCGCCTGCGCCGCCAGTGGTTCTCCAAGCGCAAGAACGTCGCCGCGCTGCTGCGCGAGACGATCTTTCAGCAGGAAAGCCCGCTGGTCGATACGGACGCATCGAACAAGGCGGTGGACGCCGATGCGGCCCTGCAGGAGCTTGGCAGCGACCAGGTCGCCTTCGGTTATGCCACCGCTACCGTGACCGTATTCGACACCGATGCCGGCGCGGCCGACGAGAAGCTGCGCATGATCGAGCGCGTCATCCAAGGCCGGGGTTTCGTCACGATCCCGGAAACGCTCAACGCCGTGGAGGCGTGGTTGTCGTCGATTCCGGGCAACGCCTATGCGAATGTGCGCCAGCCCATCGTCTCGACGCTGAACCTCGCGCATCTGATGCCGGTATCGGCAGTGTGGGCCGGGCCGGAGAGGAACGCGCACCTCGACGGACCGCCCTTGATCGTCACGTGCACCGATGGCGCGACACCGTTCCGGCTGGTGACGCACATCGGCGATGTCGGCCACACCCTTATCGTTGGACCGACCGGCATGGGCAAGTCCGTGCTGCTCGCTACCCTGGCGATGCAGTTCCGCCGCTATCCCGGCTCGCGCATCTTCGCCTTCGACATGGGCCGCTCGATGCGCGCCACCATCCTGGGCCTGGGCGGCGAGCACTACGACCTCGGCACGGACGGCGACATCTCGTTCCAGCCGCTCGTGCGCATCGACCAGGAGAGCTACCGCACCTGGGCCGCCGAATGGCTCGAAGGCCGGATGCTGCGAGAAGGCGCGACCATCGGCCCAGACGAGAAGGCGGCTATCTGGTCGGCGCTGGAAAGCCTTGCAGGCGCGCCGGTGGAGCAGCGCACGCTGACCGGCTTCTCCGTGCTGTTGCAGAACAACGCACTGCGCCAGGCGCTGGCACCCTACGTGCTCGGCGGCGCCCACGGCAGTTTGCTCGATGCCGACCGCGACCGGCTGGGCACGGCCGACGTGCAGGGCTTCGAGATGGAGGAGCTGATGGCGAGCCGTGCCGCCGTGCTGGCGGTGCTCGGTTATCTGTTCGCCCGCTTCGACGAGCGTTTCGATGGCGCACCCACGCTCTTGATCCTCGACGAAGCCTGGCTGTTCCTCGACGACCCGGTGTTCGCCGCGCGCATCCGCCAGTGGCTGAAGACGCTGCGCAAGAAAAACGTGTCGGTGATCTTCGCCACGCAGTCGCTGGCCGACATCAAGGACTCCAGCATCGCACCGGCCATCGTGGAGAGCTGCGCGAGCCGCATCTTCCTGCCCAACCCGCAGGCCACCGAGCCGCAAATCCGCACGATCTACGAAGGCTTCGGGCTCAACACCCGCCAAATCGAGATCGTCGCCACCGCGCAGCCGAAGCGCGATTACTACTACCAGTCGCGCTTGGGCAATCGCCTCTTTGACCTCGACCTGGGGCCGGTCGCACTGGCCTTCGCCGGCACCTCGACGCCGCAGGACCAGCGCGACATCGACGCGGTGGAGGCGGCTTTGTCTTCCAGCTTCGCAGCCGCCTGGCTGCGCCATTGCGGTCTGGACTGGGCGGCCGACCTGCTGCCATCCGCGCCTGCCGCTTCCAACCCACCACAGGAGAACCCGTCATGAAGAAAACACTGCTTGCGACCGTTGCTGCCGCTCTGTTTTGCACACTGCCTGCCGCGCAGGCGCAGTGGGCGGTGATTGACCCGACCAACCTGGTGCAGAACGCGCTGACCGCGATCCGCACGCTGGAGCAGATCAACAACCAGGTGCGGCAGCTTCAGAACGAAGCGCAGATGCTCATCAACCAGACGCGCAATCTGACGAGCCTCGACTACAACGTGGTCAACCGGCTGCGCTCGACGCTGGCGACCACCGAACGCCT
>Ga0228653_1000445_pt1 | contig 13290 bp, 24 predicted proteins | sample 65DmetaG_FD_182745 | JGI IMG/M metagenome (GOLD analysis project Ga0228653, IMG submission 182745) | Seawater microbial communities from Monterey Bay, California, United States - 65D | ecosystem: Environmental > Aquatic > Marine > Coastal | place: USA: California | collected 2016-11-02
ACGGTGTTGATTTAACTGAACTAGTTGATGATAATGAACTTGATGTCGAAATGGGTTACGATGAAACAGACGAACCAGCATACGTTATGCAAGTTTATAACAGTGAAAAAGGTACATTCTTTGACGGTATAATTGAAACTGTAGGCAGTTTTGATCCTAAGAAACTAAAATTTTATACTACCGAATATTGGAACGGCGACGATACAGTTGAAAGCATCGAGTACGATGGCCTAGACATTGACAACAATGGCGGGGATACCAACGGCAAAGGCACTAGTGTTTATTTTTGGAAAAACTAATGAAATGGAAAGTTAAAACAGATACTAAAACATATGTTGTTGAAGCAAATAGCAGTGCCAATGCTGTTGAAATTGTAAATACAACGCACAACGACAGCACAGCTATCAGAGGTGTGTCTGTAGAGCCCAAGAATCTTATGGGAAAAGCAAAGCAGTTTTGGAGGAATAACTTTGGTAAATAGAGAGTATAAAGTTGAGGAAATCTTTGAAGATATCGAAGATGATCCTGAAAACGTATTAATGAATATTCCACCTGAAATATCTGAGCAGATGGGATGGCAACCAGGAGACACGTTGAAGATAAACATAGAACGCGGAGTCATATCTATAACTAAGGTAGAGAATGGCTAAAGAAGGTATCTTAGAATTTGAAGGCACAATAATTGAAGTTTTGCCAAACCAAACGTTTAAAGTTGAACTTGAAAACAAACACATGGTAATCTGCTACACAAGCGGCAAAATGCGACAATTTCGAATTAGAATGGTAGCAGGAGATAATGTAAGAGTTGAAATGACTCCTTATGATCTTGAAAAAGGGCGTATTACCCGACGATTATAGGTTGACAACCCTCTATCTTTATGCTATAACGTATGTAACAAACAAGGAGGGTAAGATGAAACTGTTTAACACATTAACTTTTGATGAAGTAAGAACTGGACATTTCCAAGCGAAACAACAGTTTGGCAACTACCAGCTGAGTGTTGTTTTACTACCAGGCAAGACCTTGTACGAAGCAGCAGTTTTTGATCAAGATATGTTTGTACAGTTGCCAGGAATACACGATGACGACGATGTTATTCCAGGATTGACACCTGATGCAGTTAATGCTATAATGCTAAAACTAAAACTAATAGAGATGGCACAATGATTACTGTAAACGGCGGCAGCGCAAGACAGCAATACTATGCTTTCAGCATGGCCCATTTTGTTTGTGAGAAGTTTGGCATAAATCCTACTGTTGAAATTAACTTTAGGAATATGTCAAACGATCCTAACTTTGGGTATTGTACTGAACTTGAAGCAGGTGAGTACGAAATTGATCTTAAACGCAGTCTAAAACTAAGAGAATTGTTGTGTACACTTGCACACGAACTAGTCCATGTGAAGCAGTACGAAGAAGGTACACTAACACAGACCAATGAAGAAGGTATGGACTACTGGGATAAGCCTAGTGAGATCGAAGCAACTGGACGTGAGCCTGGTTTGTTTATTCGCTGGGCAGAAAAAAATGAATTATCTCACTTAGCATGGACACAAAGATAAATATCTGGTTGACAACAGCATTTAACTATGCTATAACTTAATAGTAGGAAGCATAACAGCCCTACGCAATTCTTAACCGAATCAAAATGGAGAGACAAAATGACAGTTAAACTTGAAACACGGGCAAACCTGCCTAAGCGTAACCCTTTTAGTGTTGCTAAAATTCAAAACTTGATGGAACGTAATCAGGATAAAGATTTATACGAAGATCTTGAAACACGTACTAGCCCAACTAAAACACCCCCAACACAAAAACTTATTACAGATGCAATCAACAGCTTGCGAGCTCGTTGTAATGGTACCTATACAACCAAAGACTTTGGTGGTGTTGAGTTTGTAGCATTTGAACTGTTGGATATTAACGTAGACAATCAACGTGATGTCGATTGGGATCACGTAGCACATATTATTGAATCGTTTGATCCGCGAGCAGTACAGGTTGTAAACAGTATTAAATTGCCCAATGGACGGTATAGTATTCCAGAGGGTCAACATACAGCAGTCGCATTGTACTTGTTGTGGAAAGCTGGTATGATTGAAAAAGACTTTACAGTTGCATGTAAAGTTGTAGATGCACTTGCAGTAGTACCAGGCAACAATACTAAAGGCGAAGCATTTGGTAACTTCTTGTTCCGTTTGATCAATTACAAAGGACGTAAAGCAGTTGAGCCTTATTACATGCACAAGAGTCGTGTAAGTGGTGTACGTAACTATGGTAGTACACTTACAGAAGATTTACATGCCGAGCGTATTCAGAGCGTAGTAGAAGGCGCAAACATGTATACACGCCCAGCAGTTGAAGCACGTGGCCAAGGCGCTAAGCCTGGCATGGTAACATACATTTCAGGACTTAATAAAATTGCTGAAATGGAAAGCGATAACTTTGATGTTGCAATTAACGACTTAGACTTTGCATTGAACTTGCACAATCAATACTTTGCAAATGAAAAAGGTGTTGACGGCGGCTTTATCCTAGCTCTAGGACGCTATGCTAAACTTGCACGTAAAAACAAAACAACTGTTACACGTGAGTGGCAGGATGCACTGATGCAGTTCTTCAAGACTACATACGCATCGCCAAGCAAGTTTCATAAGCAAGCAAAGAATCGTTTGGAGAAGTTTAATCGTTCGCATGACTTGCCAGGCGGCTGGAGCGACAACTGTTTGTTGAGCATTTTGATCTTAGACTTCTATGCTTACTGTGATGCAAACAACTTGGACTTTCCAATCTTGCCAGACCAGCACATCAACAAATACAACGGTATTTAAGATGCGTTACCTGTACATATGGACTAATCACTTAGGCCGTACATGCTATGGCATCACAAGCAACCCCGACACTCGTAAACGCAAGTACGAAGGACACAACGGCTTTGAAGTTAATTGGTTAAAACTTTATGCAGGTCCTAGCAACCATATCGAAGACTTGGAAGATCGTATCAAAGGCGAGTTTTGGGATCACTTGTTCCAAACAACTACAGGAAAATATGAGTGGATACGGGAGACTGTATCTACTGAACAAGTCATACAGTGGCTTGAGTGGGAAATAGAAAACACCTACGATGGATTAATTGGAGAAACAAATGATAAGTCTTAACAAACCGCACTATAGGGTATTCTTAGATGAAGTATCGACGCCTGCGGAGGTACTACGTATAATGAAAGCAAATAACCTAGGCAAATATTGCTATGCATTCCATGTGAAGGATAAGAATGTAAAATACATTATGAATATTGGAATGAGCGAAGGAGCGCATATAGGCGACAGGGTGTATCGCAAATGTGGCAACTTATATGGCTTTGGTCACAATGCCCTAACAGGCGACTTTGGTTCTGATATGCAAGTGGTTGTCAAACTTTTTGAAGATAAGTTTACTGATATACAAGTACACAAAGATAATGTTATTTTAGAATTGTGGGATACTAGTAATATCATAGTAGATTCTTTTAACAGTGCTACAATTGAATGTGAAAAGAAATTGTTTCGAGATTGTAAGGCAAAGTTTGGCATAATTCCTGTAGGAAATACCCAAGATCCAAACGATCGTAATAAGCAAACAATGGTGCCTAGTGTTTGGAATTATTTGTTTGAAACTAAAGAGAACAAAGTTGTGTATGAATCAGCTTGACAACAGTGTGTCTGTATGCTATATTAGTGTATAGGCACAAACAAAACGAGGCGCACCATGGAAGTACAGAACACTAACATGCATCCTACTGAGGATATTATTGCATTAGCATATGCAGCTTACCGCACAAACAACGGATATGAAAAGAACACACGCCGTTACAGTGAAGAGAAGCCAACCACATGGAGTAATAAAGAGCTTATTACATTTACAGCAAATTCTGATTGGAAACCTGAAGACTTTACGCCAATTGTAATCACCGACGAAGATCGTGAAGCTGCCAAGCAAGGTGAAAAGCATATGCGTCGATACAGTATGCTGGCACTAGGTGACTTGCCACAGTTTGAATCAGATCTGTTTTCAGCATATAGTGCTGAACAAACAAACATTAGTCGTGTAGGACTTATTGCTTATTTGCCTGCATTTATTGATCGTGAACTAGCTGAAAAAGAATTAAAACTACGTTACAAAGCTGAATTTGCTGATAGTAAGAATATTAGTACAGTTGGTGAACGTGTTACAGGTGAAGTAGAAATTCTTAAACTTATTCCACTTGCAGATAGTTTTAATGGCGGCACTGCTTATTTGCATTTTGGCGCTATTGGTAAAGATCTTGTTTGCTTTACTAAAAATGAAATGTATACTGTTGGTAAAACTTTTGAAATTGCAGCCAAAGTAAAAGGATATGACCTCGAGCGTAATACTAATTTGCCCATGACTCGTTTAAACTATGTAAAGCTAAGAAAGTAAATACATTATGATATATTGGATTATCGGAACGTATCTTATTGGATCATTTGCAGGATATATACTAGGCAAAGATAAACAAGAAGTTGTTATCGACGCTACTATTCAATCGCTAATGGACAATGGGTTTCTACGCTATCGCAAAAGATCAGATGGCGAGACAGAAATTATGAAATGGAATGAGCATGGACAATGAACACAATCACGATTTTTTAGGACTTGAAGACACTTTAGAAGAGGACGACTATGCTCTTATTATGAGCAAAGACGGTAGATTAAAGGGCATATGGATACCTTCGGGTTCTGAAGAAGACGAAGTGCCAAACGCAATTACAGATGTTATCAAACACTTCTGGGACGTTGATGCAAATGATGAAACTAGCTATGGAACTATACATTGACACCTATAGAAATTTTTGAATACAAAAAACGATGGCAAAAGCATCATCACTATAGAGTGCGGTTACACAGCGATCTCCAGAGACAAGGTAAAGACTGGTGCAAAGTACAGTTGATGAAACATCAATGGGATATAGTTGAATACACTGATGTTTATGAACATACATTTTTATTCGAACATCGTATAGATCTTAATTGTTTTGTTCAAGCAATGCCAGAAAAATTTATAAACCAAGAACCAATAGGTAAGTAATAATATGACAGAAAAAATTACAATGACTGAAGCAGTAAAACAATTGGCTGACTTAGCACGAGAAGTAGAGATCACAGATCCTATTGATTGGCAAGCTATGAACATTGATGAACAAACGGCATACGAGCTTATGGCTAGTAGTGTAATTGAGCAATTCGGTGGTGTTGAAGAAAATTTCAAAGAACCAATTATGATGAGTACTATTGTAAAACTACTGGTTGAAAATTTTGTATTGAATATAAAGTTGCATCAAAATGTTTAACAGCGGACACATAAATCCTTCGTGGGACATCGAAGAGTTTAAGGCATTAGACTACAAATTTGATACGCATAAAGACGATGCGTTACTAAACAAATTTGCTAGTACCGGACACAGTAAAATGTATATGACACTGTGGAATTACTTTCAACCCAATCCTTTTCCTAATGTTGTGTTTGATTATATTGTACCGCAGTTTGATTTAGAAAATGTAAGTGTAGCAATAAACTTGTTCACGCCTGGGCAATACTTGCCTGTACACGGAGACCTGTATGGCAAGTATAAAACCTTTCACGGATTAACAGACCAAACTATTACTAGACATGTTATTATGCTAGAAGATAGTGTACCTGGACAAGTATCGCAAGCATGTGATGTTACACTTGGAGAATGGAAAGCAGGAGATTGGATCAGTTGGGACAACGGAGATCCACATGCTGTATATAATTTTAGTATGCAGAATAGATATGCTATACAGCTTACTGGTACTCCAAAAATAAAACAAGACGAAATGCATTTTTAGGTTGACAACAGCACATAAATGTGCTATGTTGTTTGTATAAACAAAACAGAGGTTATTATGAAATACTTACTTGCTACAGCCGCAATTGCAACATTTGCTACACAAGCGTCTGCTGAAAATTATGCTACTATTACTAACGTCACAGCTAACTATCAAGAAGTAACAACCAATCAACCTGTTACAATTTGTAACGATGTTGAAGTTCCTATCTATGGCAACACCGGCGGAGGCGCAAGCGGCGCTGATGTGCTAGGTGGTATGATTATTGGTGGACTGTTAGGTAAAGGTGTTACTGGTAAAGACAATGGTGCTGCCGCAGGTGCAGTGCTAGGCGGTATTATTGCTGCTGATAATAATCAAGGAAAACGTGGCATTGTTGGCTACAAACGTGAAAAGCAATGTTACCAAGAAAATCGTTATACTACTGAACGTCAAATTAAAAACTATCGCATTCGTTATGAATGGAATGGTGTAGTTGGCAAAAGCTATACATATAATTCGTATAATGTAGGCGATCGTATTCCTGTAAATGTAAGTATTTCAGCAAAATGAGTTTTAAAGCTGATGAAATATTAGAATTGCTGTATAAGATTGATAGCCGTTTAGATATTATTGAAAAGTATTTGCACTTCGAAGATGAACAAGTTGCAGACATACTAGAAGAGCTGTTAGAAGAAGACGAAGCAGCAAATAACAACAACAGTAGACCCATGCTAACAATAGTTAGTAATGATGACGATACGGTAGTAGAGTTTCCTACTGAATAGAATACGGGCAGTTGGCTGAGTGGTTTAAAGCACCCGCCTACTAAGCGGACGAACGTTAATAGCGTTCCCAGGGTTCGAATCCCTGGCTGCCCGCCAAGATACAGGATAAGTATTTTTATGAATAAATGTCCTGAATGTAAATTTGAATTGGATCATAATGATTTTTGTCCAATTTGTAGAGTAAAAAGATAAAGCCTGTTTAGCTCAGCTGGTGCAGAAAAGGTAGAGCAGTGATAAATACATTGGAGGTATTACACCAATGAAAACTTATAACTGTTTACACTGCGGCAAAGAGAATGTATGGGTTAGGCAAAACACTAACAAGTATTGTAACAATGCTTGCCAAGGTGCTGCCACAAGAGAAGCCAGAATTACCAGATGGCTTAACGAAGACTATACTTGGGGTAATAACATTCCAGGTTGGATTAAAGACAAAAGCGGGTACTTAGCCCGTGAAAGAGGTTACACTTGCGAGTGCTGTGGTATTAGCAAGCATAACGGCAAAGACATTGTATTAGAGTGCGATCATATAGATGGCAACAATAAGAACAATGTGCCAAGTAATCTCCGACTGTTGTGTCCTAACTGTCATTCACAGACAGACACATTTAAAGGTCGAAATAAATAAAGCCTGTTTAGCTCAGCTGGTAGAGCAGGTGCTTTGTAAGCATCATGTCGGGAGTTCAAGTCTCTCAACAGGCACCATAGCGGATGTGGTGGAATGGTAGACACGCAGGTTTTAGGTACCTGTGCTTCACGGCGTGAGAGTTCGAGTCTCTCCATCCGCACCATTTAATGGCAATGGAACGTAGCATAATGGTAATGCCCTTGTTTTTGGTACAAGTGATTGTAGGTTCGAGTCCTACCGTTCCAGCCAAACTTGGTCCCTTCGTCTATCGGTTAGGACGCCAGGTTTTCAACCTTGAAAGACGGGTTCGACTCCCGTAGGGACTACCATAACAAAGGAATCATATGAAAATATTTGATTTTAAGCATTTACAGAAAGCAAGCACAACATATTTTGAGCATCTTTTCTATGCCGTATATTTTGCATGTATAGCACTATTAGTTTTTATCACAGGAATTATTCATGCATTTTTTCCTTTTATGTTTGGGTTCCTCCCATACAGATTAGCAAAGAAAATAACTGACGGAACTGAAAAGAATTTTAAATAAAATGCAAAAAAGTGGTTGACAATGGTAGTAAAGGCTGTTATATTAAGTACATAAGTTAGGAGATATCCTAAGTTAGATAGTGCAAGGAATGGCAATCCGTAGAGGTTGTAACTTGGTTCATAGCTGTAGTGGCAATGCAAGAGCGTAGAGATACGAAGTTGTATTTTTAGACGTAACCGTTTAATATGAAGCTCCCTGTTTTTGAGCGTGGCTCTACAAAGGGGTTGTTGGTATTCACAGAGTCCAACCTATCATTTTATATAAATAAGAACGTAAGAAATAAGGAATTTTAACATGCTCAAGACTATATCAATATGTATAATATATTGGCCACCGAATAACCGGGGTACGTCTTGAATGTGACTTTTTAAAAAGTTATTTCAACAAGCCCCTAGTAATTAATTTTATTAGGGGCTTTTTTTGTCGGTGAAGTGTTACGGTAGCACGTCAGTCTCCAAAACTGAAAGCCGGGGTTCGACTCCCTGCACCGATGCCAAATTGCGCCTGTAGCTTAGTTGGTTAAAGCTCCCCGCTCATAACGGGTAGATCGTAGGTTCGAGTCCTACCGGGCGCACCAAACGGGGATTAGGAAAGTCTGGTTAATCCGTCTGCTTTGGGAGCAGAAGATCGCAAGTTCGAATCTTGCATCCCCGACCAATATAAATATGTTTATGTTTAAAGCTCATAAAGAAATTATTTGGCATCTAACATGTATAAAATGTAAAGGATGGTTTACGTTTGCAACAATGGAAGACAAGTATTGTGCAGACAGAACAACTTGGCATTGCCCACATTGTGGAACCAAAGGAAGAATTGATAACAAATGAAAGTATTAATTACTGGAGGATGCAGCTTCAGTGCTGACAGTATGTGCTGGCCTGTGCATTTACAAGATAGACTACAATATGACACTCATTACCAAACCGGTGTGGGTAGTTCGGGCAACGACTTAATTAGTCGAAAAGTTATTTGGCAAGTAAACGAATGTTTAAAAGCAGGGGTTAACCCTGAAGACATGTTGGTTGGTATAATGTGGAGTGGCAAAGAACGTAGAGCATTTTTAATTGATAAGCCTGAAGGATTAGGAATATGCGAACCGTTTGATAGCGATACCAGTCCTCATTTATGGCCTCAAGTACATGCCCAACAACAAAGTTGGTGGGTGTTAATTGGTGTAGGATTTAATAGTTTGTTTTCACAGAATTGGTATAAGAGATATCAAAATCATCCAAGCGATAGTATATATGCTTATGAAAACATATTGAGAACACAGTGGTTTTTACAAAATTATAATATTAAATATTTCATGACCACTTATACAGATGAAGTATTAAAAGACAGGCCTGATGATCGTGCAAATTACCAGCACGACTATCTCAAAGACATGATAGATTTTGAATATTTTTTACCTGTGAGTAGTGAACACGGATGGTGTGTTGAAAATTGTAACGACCGTTTCCCCCATCCAAGAGATCCTCATCCTGGAAATTATCAGCACAAACTCTTTTCTGAAAAAGTTATTATGCCTTTCTTACGGGACAAGTATGACATTACCTAAGTGCATTGTACCGTGGACACAAATTGAAGTATGTGCAACAGGCTATGTAAGACCCTGTGCCGAATACTTGTATGAGTTTACAGACGAACAGGGCAACAAACTAGATTTAAACAACAAAGATACAACACTAGAAACTGTTTGGAACAATGCAGAATACAAAGCACTAAGACAGCAATACATCAACGGCGAACGGCCAGCAGGATGCAACAAATGCTTTAGCCAAGAAGACCAAGGCTTACTAAGTCGCAGACAGCGTGAACTTGAAATACACGGCAAACATTTACACCTTATGGATTCAACTGATGCTCCAAACCCTGTACTTTTTGATGTTAAACTAGGTAATCATTGTAACTTAAAATGTAAGATATGCAATAGTGAATTTACAAAAAAGTGGGAAGCTACTGAATTAGAATTATTTGGCCAGGTTATAAATCCTAGCTACGGAAAAAATTGGGTACAACAGCAGGATAATTGGAATAGTATTCTAAACATAAGCAATAATGCAGAAGTACTATATTTGAGCGGCGGTGAACCATTTTTAATCGAAGAACACAACCAATTACTAGAGCATTTAATTGCACAAGACAAAGCAAAAGATATTTGGATTAAATATCATACCAATGGTACCTTTAAACTAACAGATAAATTGCTAGAACAGTTTGCACAGTTTAAACGCATACAATTGCATTATAGTATTGACGATATAGGCGCTAACTACGAATACCAACGTCCGCCTGCTAAATGGCAACGTGTTGAAGATAACATTGTACACGCATTACAGCAGGACATTGACATACGTATAACATACACTGTGAGCTTGTTAAACTGTCTAAGCGGTACTGACATGCTTGAATGGTGTACTAAGGTAGGTATTCCGCATGAAAGCGTAAATGTTAATTTTTGCCACGATCCTATCTATTACAATATTAGTTTGTTAAGCTATGCACAAAAAGACTACATAAAACAGTTTTTAACCAACAACTCAATTGATCAGCAAGTTAGTAAGTTTATAGACACACAGCATGTTGAAGAAATAAAAAACAAAAATTGGCGAATAAATTCACGAAAAGAGGTTGACAATCTGCGTAGATATGTTATAAGTAAACTTGACAGTAAGGGCAATACTGCACTTGTAGATGTCAACCCTAAGATAGCAAAACTGGTAGGTAACGATGAAACTTAAAGAATGTGTATTACAAAAAAATGCTAACAGTGTGTTGGTTAAAGTCAACGATAACCGGGCAGTGTTTAATCACTTTGATGCGTTTGAGTTTGAAAAGCAGCACGATTATCACGACTTAGATCGTGCCCAAGAATATTTTGCAAGTCTTGTTGAGGAAGGTTACAAAGAACCTTTTAATCTATGAGGATCGACGGGCTCACTGAAGAACAGTGCAGAATGTTAGACACAATGTGGCAGTGTGATACAAACGAACAGCTAGTGTCTTGGTTCCAACAGCTAAACGAAGAAGAGCTTGAAATGGCATTAACACTGCATCAGTTGCTAGTTGACGAACTTTGCGAAGAAGAAGTTGAAAAAACTGGTGTAACAATGGCTCGTAATATGCTAATGTCCATTGGTGTAAAATGCTAGATTCACAAGCACAAGAAATCTTTGATGATAATATAAACATGATGGTGCCATGGTATCTTATGGCATCATTTGCTTACTATAAGCAAGACGATAGTATATTTTCAGATGCGTTCTTTGATAACATGAGTAAGGTTATGCTAGAGCGTTGGGATGAAATAGAACACTTTCATAAAGATCATATTAACAAAGATGATCTAGCAGCAGGTAGTTTTTTAGGAGAATATCCAAGTCGAGTCGAAGGCGGCTTAGACGCAGTACGTAAAAAGTTTTATACAAAATCAGGCAGTGTTCGTAAAAAGAAGGCATCAAAGCCTAAACCTTCACTGGAAAATACTATGGGAGCGTTTGGAGATCCGCAAGATTTATTTGATTTCGGTTGACAATCTGTATTCTTGGCTATATAGTTAAACAAAACTAAGGAGTGGCAAATGGCACGAGCTAACAAAGCAGCGGCAAAACCTAAAAAGAAAACAGTAAGAGCAGTACGTCGAGGAGCAAATATGCTTCCGCTGATGCCTACTAAAAAATTGACTTGGATTAAAGCACACTATTATACACATTATGAAGTTGAATCAAAAGAATGGCTTACACGCTGTAAACTATATATCAAAAACAAATATGATAAAAAAATTGTCTCCGCCATCAATAAGTTACCAGATTGGAAAGTTGGTGGGAAGAGTCATTGGGCTTGTGCGGCATATCTTATAGAAAATGATTTTAGCGAACTTGTACCAGAAGGGCATGTGACTGGATTAAATAAATGGATTCTTGCACTTGCCGAAGAAGGCGAAGCTCTAGTAGAAGAAAAGAAAGCAGTTGACAAAACAAAGAAAAATGTTTACGTCCCTAGTATACAAGAACGTATTGCAGAACAAGCACAAGATGCCTGCGATGCAATCGAAGAATGGCTAGACGGCTTTATTACCGACAAGAAAAAGTTTGATCCTAAAGGCTTTGACTTTACTAAACATTTTGCTAAAATGAAAGTCACACAAGCTCATGCACGTAAGATTAAAAAGTATTACGATAACGAATACAAAGAAGCACAACTAATACAAAAACTTCCTACACCGGGCGAAATCAACAGAGAAAAAGATCCTCTAAAAAGCGACATGTTAGCACAGCTTAGAGAAGGCTACAGCCACCTTACTAAAAAGGATGCTAAAGCATACTTAGAAGCATTAGAGACGCTACACGGCGCTTGTGACCTTGTTATAGACGCTGCTAAAGCTACACGCAAGCCACGCAAGAAAGCACCTCCTAGCAAAGAAAAGATGGTTGCTAAACTCAAGTATCTTGAGCGTGATGATAAACTGCAAATTGTAAGTGTCAATCCGCTTGAACTAATTGACTCTAAAGAAGTTTGGGTGTACAATATTAAGACACGCAAATTAGGAAAGTACGTTGCAGATGAACATGCAACTATACGTGTTAAAGGCACAACACTATTACACTATAACGAAAAATCTAGTATCCAAAAAACACTTCGTAAACCTGATGAAACACTCAAAGAGTTCAAAAAAGCATCCAAGGTCAAATTACGTAAATTCATGGATGAAATCAAAACCACAGACATTAAGTTAAACGGTAGACTTAATGCAGACACCATAATACTAAAAGTTTATTAAAAGGATAAAACATGCCCCTAGTACCAATTGTAGTAGAATCAGAATCCAAAGGCGAACGTAGTTATGATATCTACAGTCGTCTAATGAAAGACCGTATCATTATGATGCAAGGTGTTGTTGAAGACAACATGGCTAATCTAATTGTAGCACAAATGCTATACTTAGAAAGTGTAAACTCTGAAAAGCCTATTAAGTTGTATGTAAACAGCCCAGGCGGTAGTGTTACAGCAGGACTTGCTATCTATGATACTATGCAGTTTGTTAAAGCACCTGTACACACAATGGTAATGGGTCAAGCAGCAAGCATGGGCAGTTTCCTAGCACAAGCAGGTGAAGCTGGAAAACGCTATGTACTACCTGAAAGCCGTACAATGATTCATAGAGTGTCAAGTGGCACCAGAGGCACAAGCGGCAGTGTACACGTACAAGAACTACAAATGGAAGATGCTATTCGTTCATTTGACGAAGGTAAGAGACTTAATAGACGTCTAACTGAGTTATATGTAAAACATAATAGTGCAGGAAAAACGTTTGAAGAATTGTTTGATACTATGAAGTTTGATACGTTCTTATCAGCAGAGGAGGCAGTCGATGCAGGACTCGCAGACAAAGTCGTTGAAAGTCGCTGATACAGTAGCAGCACTCAAAGGTATTCCTACAAGGGAGGAGTTAATGGAACTCCTCCAAAAGGAAG
>Ga0228653_1000461_pt1 | contig 13049 bp, 9 predicted proteins | sample 65DmetaG_FD_182745 | JGI IMG/M metagenome (GOLD analysis project Ga0228653, IMG submission 182745) | Seawater microbial communities from Monterey Bay, California, United States - 65D | ecosystem: Environmental > Aquatic > Marine > Coastal | place: USA: California | collected 2016-11-02
GCAAAAACTATTGAAAAATTTTTAGGAAAAGATTTTCAAGTTGAATCAAGTTATGGCCACATTGCAGATTTACCATCTAAAGAATTAGGTATAGATGTAGATGGAGATTTCAGACCAAAATATATTATATCAGACGATAAAAAACCTGTTGTAAAAAAATTAAAGTCACTAGCAAAAAAAGCTGATATGGTTTGGTTGGCAAGTGATGAGGATAGAGAAGGAGAAGCTATTGCATGGCATTTAAAAGAACAATTAAAGCTTGAAGAAAGTAATACCAAACGTATTGTATTTCACGAAATAACAAAAAAAGCAATTCTAAAGGCTGTTGAAAATCCAAGGGATATTGATTATAACATGGTTAATGCTCAGCAAGCTAGAAGAGTATTAGATAGATTGGTGGGGTATGAATTATCTCCTGTTTTATGGAGAAAGGTTAAAGGAGGTCTTTCTGCCGGTAGAGTACAATCAGTTGCAGTTAGATTAATTGTCGAAAAAGAAAGAAGTATTCAAAATTTTAAAGCAGATACGCACTACAAAGTGGTTGCGCAATTTTCTAATTCTCAAGGAAAATCTTTTAAGGCTACAATACCTAAAAACTTTAACTCAAAAAATGACGCAGAGGATTTCTTGAAATCTTGTTCTGACGCAATTTTTTCAATTTCAGAATTGTCAAAAAAGCCAGCCAAAAAATCGCCTGCAGCACCCTTTACTACCTCAACTCTCCAGCAAGAAGCTTCAAGAAAACTTGGGTATCCTGTTGGTAAAACAATGCAAGTTGCTCAGCGACTTTATGAGGCAGGATTAATCACATACATGAGAACGGATAGCGTAAATTTATCTGTTGATGCTAGAAATGATGCTGAAAAGGAAATATCAGATTTTTATGGTAATGAGTATAGCAAACAACGAGTTTTTAAGTCTAAATCGAAAGGTGCACAGGAGGCTCATGAAGCTATTAGACCAACTAATATGAAAACTCACTTCATAGACAAAGAATATGACCAAAACAGGTTATATGATTTGATTTGGAAAAGAACGATTGCCTCACAAATGAGTGATGCGGAATTAGAGCGAACCAATGTTAAAATACAGAATTCAAAAAATGAAAAAATCTTCACAGCTAATGGTGAGATGATAAAATTTGATGGATTTTTAAAAGTGTATCTAGAAGGGAACGATAATGAAGATGAGGAAAAAGCAGGTATGCTACCTAACTTGTCTAAAGAAGAGCAGATAGATTATAATTTTATTAATGCTACTCAAAGATTCACGAGTCCACCATATAGATTTACTGAAGCTTCCTTGGTTAAACAATTAGAAGAATTAGGGATTGGTAGACCATCTACCTACGCTCCAACAATCTCTACAGTACAAAGAAGAGGATACGTAGAAAAAGGTCAAAACGAAGGTGATGAAAGGTCTTACGAACAATTAATTTTAACAAACGGAACTCTAAAAACTCAAAATTTAGTAGAGAAAACAGGTTCAGATAAAAATAAATTGATCCCTACAGACATCGGGAACATAGTTAACGATTTTTTAGTAACTAATTTTTCTAATATTTTAGATTTTGGTTTTACAGCCAAAGTTGAGTCTTCTTTTGATGATATTTCTGAGGGAGATGAAAATTGGACAAAAATGATTAAAGGGTTTTATTCTAAATTTCATGACAATGTTGAAGACGTCAAAGAAAATGCAGAAAGGGAGAGCGGAGAGCGTATCTTAGGAAATCATCCTGAGTCTGGAAAGACTGTTTTAGTTCGATTAGGAAAATTTGGACCTATTGCCCAAATTGGTGCACCTGAAGATGAAACGAAACAATTTGCGAGTTTAAACAAAGATCAAAATCTGGGAACTATTTCCCTAGAAGAAGCGCTAGAGTTATTTTTACTGCCCAAAACAATTGGAACATTCGAAAATAATGAAGTGATTGTTGCTAATGGAAGATTTGGACCTTACATCCGTTTTGATGGTATGTTTGTTTCATTAGACAAAGGAGAGAATCCTATGTCTGTAGATCTAGAGAGAGCTCAGGTTTTAATTGAAGCCAAGCGAAAAGCAGATGCTCCCGTTGGTCACTATCAAGACCTTCCAATACAAAAGGGTGTGGGGAGATTTGGACCATTTCTCAAGTGGAATTCTATGTTTATTAATGTAAACAAAAGGTATGATTTTGAAAACCTCACTTCAACAGATATGAATGAGTTGATAGAAGAAAAGATTCAAAAAGAAAAAGATAAATTAATCCATGATTGGAAAGATGTTGGAATTCGTGTAGAAAAAGCTCGTTGGGGAAGATTTCATATTTTAAAAGGAAAAATTAAGATAGAACTTCCTAAAACCACAGATATCGATAAAATTACAAAAGAAGAAGCTGTTAAAATGATAGAGGCAAAGACCCCAAAAAGAAAGGCAGCGAAAAAATCCTCTACCAAGAAAAAAGCAACAAAAAAGAAATAATTAATCATTATATTGCAGCTATATTATCAAAGAATAAATGAACGCTGATTTTTTAACCCCTATAAAAGATTCTGTAGTAGCGCATTCAATATTGTTGCCTTCAACCTCTCTTGGCGCAAATATGCGAATACATACTCAAACAGATGGTTTTCCAGATTTACAAGGAGTTAATATCGCAATTTTTGGTATTGAGGAGGATAGAAATACTGAAAATAATTTAGGAAGTGGTAAGGATCTACATCACATAAGAAGACACCTTTATCAATTATATCCTGGGAATTGGAACACTACAATAGCAGATATTGGTAATATAAAAAAAGGAGAGTTAATTTCAGATACTCACTTTGCAATTAAAGAGGTTGTAACGAATCTCTTAAAATTGAATATTTTACCCATAATCATAGGTGGAGGTCAAGATGCAACATTCTCTAACTATAAAGCTTATGATAAACTAGAACAAACTGTAAATTTAGTCACTGTAGACAATATGTTTGATCTAGGGAATATAGATGATGAATTGTCTTCAAAATCATATCTCAGTAAAATAATTATGGAAGTCCCAAGCAATCTGTTCAATTACAGTAATATCGGATACCAAACGTATTTTAATTCTCAAGAAGAAATTAATTTAATTCAAGGCTTAAATTTTGACGCATACCGATTGGGAGAGGCAAAAAATTTAGAGATAGTTGAGCCTGTTTTTAGAGATGCAGATATAGTAAGTATAGATATTGGAGTAGTTAGACAGAGTGATGCCCCAGCTAACAATAATTTATCTCCTAATGGTTTTTATGGTGAAGAAATTTGTGCAATATCAAGATATGCCGGCATAAGTGATAAAGTGTCATCATTTGGGATATACGAATACAATTCTAAACATGACTCTAATTATCAAACAGCTCATTTAATTGCTCAAATGATTTGGTATTTCATAGAAGGTGTAAATTATAGAGCCAAAGATTATCCATATTGCACCAAAGAAGACTACCAAAAATTTACTGTTTTATTAGAAAACGACGATCCTATAAATTTTTACAAGAGTAACAAATCAGGGAGATGGTGGATGGAGATAAACTTAATTAAAGATAATAAATATAAAAGGCATGCGTTAATACCATGTACATATGAAGATTATTTGGAAACAACAAAACAACTAATACCAAATAGGTGGTTTAAAGCACAAAGAAAAATGCTTTAAATAGTAGACTATCATAAGTTTAGGTTAAAATACAATTATTACATTGTGTTTTTACAAAAAAATCTTTAGGTTTACGTCCTTTTTTAGGAAAGATTATAAAATATGAAGAAAGCAATATTGTATACATTTTTGATAACCATCATGTATGGATGCGGTTCAAATGATCGTGGTGAGTTAGTAGGAGTTAAAACTAAGTACAAATGGTTTAGTGAAAGACCTTTTGGAATGGTTTCCATTCCGGGGGGCTCGTTTACAATGGGAAAACAAGATGAAGATTTAACAGGAACAATGAGTGCTCCACCAAGAACAGTAAGTCTTAGTAAATTTTACATGGATGAAACAGAGATATCAAATTCAGAGTACAAACAATTTGTAGAATGGGTTAAAGATTCTATTGTAAGAACAGAACTTGCTCTTATGGCAGACTTTGCATCTGGAGGTAGTTTAACAGACGATAACGGTCAGCCAATTTCTGGTGGAATATATGACTACGCTTATGCAGTTGCAGACACAACAAACCAAACAGCTTACCAAAAATATATGTTTGAGAATTATTATGACTTAGGAACAGGTTTAGATTCTCTTAAACCACTCAATAAAGACAACGATATTATTTGGGATACGAGCGATTATCCAGACGAATATTATACTGAAGTAATGGATTCATTGTATATAAAAAAGAATGACGCTAGAAATGGAATTAGAACATTCAATAACAAACTTCTAAAATATACGTATTCATGGTTTGATGGAAATGCCGCTGCAAAAAACTCAAATAACAGAAGAAATTTTTTAATTAACGAAACAGTAGACGTATATCCAGATACAACGGTTTGGGTAAAAGACTTTAATTATTCTTATAATGATCCTATGCATCAAGATTACTTTTTCCACCCAGCCTATCAAGATTATCCAGTGGTCGGAGTAAATTGGAATCAAGCTCAAGCTTTTTGTAATTGGAGAACCAAAAATAAAAATGATAGAATGCGAGACAAAAAAAACTTTGTAAATATTCCTAGTTTCAGACTTCCTACTGAAGCAGAATGGGAATATGCTGCAAGAGGAGGTCTTGAATTCTCCAAGTATCCCTGGGGTGGTCCAAACACCACTAGTGATAGAGGATGTTTTTTAGCAAACTTTAAACCTGTCAGAGGAAACTATGCAGTAGATGGAGCACTTTACACAGTAGAAGTTCAGTCATTTAATGCTAACGATTATGGATTGTATAACATGTCTGGTAATGTTTCTGAATGGACTAATTCGTCATTTAATAACAGTTCCTATTACATGGGTTCTACGATGAATTCAAATGTTGAAGACAGAAACAATAAGAGAAAAATAATAAGAGGTGGCTCATGGAAAGATGTTGCCTATTATTTAGAGGTAAGTACAAGAGATTTTGAATATGCTGATACCGCAAGAAGTTATATCGGTTTCAGAACTGTTCAATCAACTGTAGGACCTTCAATAAACACTAATAATTAATTATCCCCAACCTAAACAAATCATTATTAAATTATGGCACAATCAAAATCAACTAAGAAAATGTTCAACATGGCTTACGGAATCGGAGCCGCGATAGTAATAGTAGGAGCATTATTCAAAATACAACACTGGCCCTACGGATCTCTAATATTAACATTTGGTATGGTAGTAGAAGCTATTGTGTTTTTTATATCTGCCTTTGATGCAGTTGAAGAAGATTTAGATTGGACCAAGGTATATCCAGAATTAGGTGATGCAGACGGTGAAGGAGCAGGAGTAAACGGGATGTTATCCCAAAAATTAGATAATTTATTACAGGAAGCTCAAGTAGATACTGAGCTTATGACCAATCTTGGAAACAGTATCAAGAGTTTTCACACTGCTGCAGAAGGTTTAAGTGTTGCTTCAGAATCAATATCTTCAACTGTAAAATATAACAAACAAGTAGAATTGGCAGCTACACAAATGGAATCTCTTAATGGATTATACCAAGTTCAAATGGAGAATTCTAATAAACAGGCAGAATTAAATAACTCAATGATTGAAAATTCAGAGCTTTTAAAAGAACAAATGGAATCTTTAGCTAGTAATTTGTCGTCTCTTAACGGAGTCTATGGTGGAATGCTTTCAGCTATGTCTAATAAGTAATTAGTACAATAATTGTATAACTAAAAAAACTAATTTTTATGGCAGGAGGAAAATTATCCGCAAGGCAAAAGATGATTAACTTAATGTATCTTGTATTTATTGCAATGTTAGCAATGAATATGAGTAAGGAAGTTTTGTCTGCTTTTGGCTTTATGAATGAAGAATTAACAGAAAGTATTAGAACTACTTCTTTCAAAAACAGTGAATCTTATTCAAACTTGAATATTAAGGCTCAGGATCAAAAGGAAAAATATGGTCCTTTAAAAATTAAATCTGATCAAATTAAATCTTTATCAAATGATTTGAATATATATTTAGATACTTTAAAGGCAAAAATAACAAAGGACATTGATGATTTAAAGGATTATGAATCGATGGATAAGCCAGATGTTTTAGATGAATACTTTTTTGCAGGAGATAAATTATCAAAAAAAGGAAAAGAGTTTAAAGACAAAATAAATAGTTATAGAGATTCTGTTGTCGCTGTCCTAGGATCTGCTGATTCAAAATTAGTCTCTGTGATTAATAAAAGATTTAACACCGACGATTATAAGAATAAAGATGGTAAAAAAATTGATTGGATTGAATACAGATACAAAGGGTTTCCAGTTGTGGCATCTTTAACTAGTTTCAGTCAAATTCAAGGTAATATAAAAAACACAGAAAGTGATATTTTGTCTGCATTGCTAGGAAACCAATTAGAAGGAGATTCAAAATTAACTACTAACAATTATAAAGGAATTGTAAGACTTGAGAAGACAGCTTATTTTTCTGGAGAACGAGTTAAAGGACAGGTAGTTCTGGGTAGATATGATGATCAGTTGGTGCCAAGTAAGGTTACTTTAGGGAAAAAAGATATAACTAAGAACGTAGAGAATGGCCAAGTCCTTTTAGACATGCCTGCAGGAAATGTTGGAGAACGAGAGTTTAAAGGTGTGATCACATTTATGCAAGATGGTGAGGCTCAAGATATACCTTTTGAAAGTTCATACTCTGTAATTGCAGAACCTAATGAGGCTGTAATTTCAGCCGATAAAATGAATGTGGTTTATAGAGGTTTAGACAACCCAATATCCATATCAGTTCCAGGAGTAGGTGATAAAGATATTACACCTACAGTTGGAAAGGGAAATAAACTAACAAAAACTGCTAATGGTAAATATATTTTAAATCCAGGATCAGGTAAGGAGGTTACCATTAACGTTTCAGCAAAATTGAGTAGTGGTAAAAACATTAAAACACCTAAAATATTTAGGATTAAAGATATTCCTGCGGCCGCAGGAACTGTTAGAGGAGATTTTGGGGTAGTACCTATGCCAAAATCTAGTTTAGGAAATACTCCAATAGCAGCTGAGTTACCAGACTTTGTATTTGATTTAGAGTTAGTCGTTCAAGGATTTACTATTAAAGTACCAGGTCAATTAGCTGTGAAATGTGTTGGAACTAGGTTAAGCGCTAAAGCTAAGAAAACACTTGCAAAGGCAAGAAGAGGTGATTTAATTACTATTTTTGATATCAAAGCCATTGAAAAAGAAAAAGGGACACGTATTAAAAAGGTATTACCAGTAAGTATACAGATTACAAATTAGAATAAAATAAAAGTAATATGAATTGGAAGGTTTATTATTTAGTCTTTGTTGCATTGTTAGTTTCTAGCTATAGCAATAGCCAGTCTAACTTATTAAATGCAACTGAGGTTGATCAAATAGGTAAGCAAACAAAAGAAAAAATTGCAGCAGACAATGATAGTCCTCTATCTTATGGATATATAGATGATAGAGATATTTTATGGTCTAAAGTTGTATGGGAATTTGTAGATTTAAATCAAAAAATAAATCTACCATACTATTATCCAATAGATACTGCAAATATATCCAATGACAGACGTTCATTATTTGATACTTTACTAAAAGGAATTAGAAAGGGTGATATAAAAAACGTGTATTCAGATTCTTTTTTTACATCCAAAATAACTGGTTCTGAGATAAATGAAAAGTTGGTAAACATTCGTTTAAACGGAGATTATCCAGATACTTTTAGAATTCAAACGCAAGATATTGAAGGGTATATGATGAAAGGGATGTGGTATTTTGATAAACGATTAGGGGAATTAAAATATAGATTACTAGCGTTGGCACCTATGGGTAAAGATGTATTAACTCTTGGGTTACCAGATATAGAAGACGATGAACTTTATGAGCTATTTTGGGTATTTTATCCTTCAGCGAGAAATATATTACACAAAGCCAAAGTTTTCAATCCAAAAAATGTATCACAACCAATTTCTTATGACCATTTATTAAATGCTAGAAGATTTAATTCTGTTATTGTACGAGAAGAGAATATTTATGGAAATAGAAAAATTGCAGATTATATAAGAGGGAATGCATTGTTTCAACTTCTAGAAGCTGACAGAATTAAAGAATCTATTAGAGATAAAGAAATAGACATGTGGAATTATTAATTTCATAGAATGTTAAATACATAAAAAGCGTTTCGTTATTCGAAGCGCTTTTTTATTGTAAAAGAGTATTTTTGAATTGTGAAAGTAGATTATATTATTGTTGGTTTGGGTTTAGCGGGATTAGCTTTTGTAGAAGAATTAATTACAGCTAATAAAAGTTTCATTGTCTTTGAAGATACTTCACAGACATCTTCTTTGGTTGCAGGAGGTGTTTATAACCCTGTAATTTTAAAACGATTTTCACCAGTTTGGAATGCTAAGGAACAATTATCAGTAGCTCTCCCTTTTTATGATAAGTTGGAAAAAAAATTTGGTCAAAAGTTTGATCAAAAATTTTGTATCAAGAAAGCATTCAAATCTATAGAAGATCAAAACAATTGGTTTGCTGCGTTTGACAAACCAACTGTAGCTCCATTTTTAGACCCGAAATTAGACAAACAAGCCTATGAAGGTGTTATAGGTGAATATTATTTTGGCAATGTAAAAGAGGGAGGAAGAATAGATACATTAAAATTAGTTGAGGCATATAGACAATATCTTAAAAATAATCATTGGATTCGCTTTGAGAAGTTTAATCATAGTGATATTTTATTTGAGGGTAATTTGGCTATATACAATAATCTTCAGGCAAGTAAAATTGTTTTCTGTGAGGGATTTGGCATTAAACAAAACCCTTATTTTAATCATTTACCATTGGAGGAGGCTAAAGGTGAAATAATTACAATCCATGCACCCAATTTAAATATAGATTTTTTACTGAAATCAACTTTATTTGTTTTGCCGTTAGGTAACAATCATTATAAAGTAGGTGCTACATTTAACCATAAGGATAAGACTTCTAAACCCTCTGTTGAAGGAAAAGAGGAGTTAGTTGAAAAGTTAAAAAAAGTAATCTCTGTACCTTATACTATTAAAGATCAGTCAGCAGGTATAAGACCTACAGTCAAAGACAGAAGGCCAATGGTAGGAGTTCATCATATTTACAAGCAATTAAGTGTCTTAAATGGCTTGGGAACCCGAGGAGTGATGATTGCTCCTACAGTAGCTGAAAATTTGTTTGATCATTTAGAGTTTGGGAAAAAACTAGATCAACAGATAAATATCAAAAGATTTGAAAAGAATTAATTTCATTCTTCATAGCTAACAAACATATTTATCCAAAGAATTCGTGAAAGTCTCAAGTTAATTGGGACAAAAAGAATTAACGCTATAAAAACTACAACAAAAGATGTTAAGATAGGAAGTCCTATTAATAATTTTGAAATGATAAAAGTTATGATACAAACAGCTACGGTGATGGCGTAACTCACATACAATGCGCCAAAATAAAATGCAGGCTCAATCATATATTTAAGATCACAATAGGAACATTTTTTTAGTAGTTTATTTACCCTCATAGGATGAATAGAAAAAGGGTATTTGAAAAAATTCCCTTGATGACATCGAGGACATTTACCTCCTAAAATACTATATATTTTATTTCCCTTTCTAAACATTTTGAGTATTAAAAATCTAAAATTAAAATTAATGTAAAAATACTCAAAATAGTCTCTTAAAACTATCGTTTGCTAAACTCCATAGTTTCCTAATTAAGAAATAAAAACAAAAAGGAGGGTATGTAAAATAGATCAAAGTTTTGAAATACTATTGTATTCTTTTTTTAGTTAGTTTTGCAACGTTGAAAAATGATATGAATTAATGCTTAACGTACACAACTTAACGGTCTCTTTCATGGGGACAGACCTGTTTTCAGGAATTACTTTCAAACTAAACAAAGGAGACAGAATTGGATTGATAGGTAAAAATGGAGCTGGGAAATCTACCTTGTTAAAGGTTTTATCTAAAGATATTGAAAGTAGTGCCGGAACCATGGCTTTTGATAAAGACATACAAATTGGTTTTCTTCGACAAGATATAGATTTTGTTGAGGGAAGAACAATACTAGAGGAGGCCTATCAAGCATTTGAAGAAATTAAATCTATTGAACTTAAATTAGAAACAATAAATAATCAGTTAGCAACAAGAACTGATTATGAAAGCGAAGAGTACGGCCAATTAATAATAGATTTAACTGATTTAACCGAACGATATGAATTATTGGGAGGTTATAACTATCAAGGAGATACAGAGAAAATACTTCAAGGGTTAGGTTTTCAAAGAGAAGATTTTGATAAACTTACAGATACTTTTTCAGGAGGATGGAGAATGAGAATTGAATTAGCTAAGCTTTTATTACAAAATAACGATATTCTTCTTTTAGATGAACCTACCAATCACTTAGATATTGAATCTATTATATGGTTAGAAAACTTTTTAAAGTCATATGCTGGAGCAATTGTATTAGTATCTCATGATAAAATGTTCTTAGATAACGTTACAAACAGAACTATTGAAATTTCTTTAGGACAAATTTATGACTACAAAAAACCCTACTCTCAGTTTCTACTTTTAAGAGGGGAAATCAAAGAAAAACAATTACAAGCGCAAAAAAATCAAGAAAAAGAAATCAAGCAAAAGCAGCTACTAATTAATAAATTTAAAGCAAAAGCTAGTAAAGCATCTATGGCGCAATCATTAATGAAACAACTAGACAAAGTAGAGCTTATAGAAGTTGATCAGGATGATAATGCTACGATGAATGTTCGTTTTGCAATTTCAAAAGAACCTGGAAAGATTGTTGTTGAGGCAGAAAACATGAGTAAGAGTTATGGAGAAAAACAGGTGCTCGAAAATGTAGATCTTTTGATAGAGAGAAATAGTAAAATAGCATTTGTTGGTCAAAATGGACAAGGAAAATCTACTTTGGCAAAAATGATGGTTGGCGATGTTCCTTTTGAAGGATATTTAAAGCTAGGGCATAATGTAGAAATTGGATACTTTGCTCAAAATCAATCAGAACATTTGCCGCCAGAAAAAACCGTCTTAGAAATTATGGAAGACGCTGCTACCGATGGTAACAGAATGCGTGTTAGAGACATGTTAGGTTCGTTTTTATTTGGCGGAGATGCTGTAGATAAAAAAGCAAAAGTACTTTCTGGAGGAGAAAGAAATAGGTTGGCATTGTGTAAATTATTGTTATCGCCTTTTAATGTTTTAATCATGGATGAGCCAACAAATCACTTAGATATAGCCTCTAAAAATGTTTTAAAAGAAGCTTTAAAGCAATTTAATGGAACTTTGATAGTTGTATCGCATGATAGAGATTTTTTACAAGGTTTAACATCAACCGTTTTTGGTTTTAAAGATAAAGTGATAAAAGAGTATTTGGGAGATATCGATTATTTCCTTGAGCAGCACAAGATGGAAAATCTGCGTGAAGCAGAAAAAAGAACGGTTGTAAAAGTAGATAAAAGTACTTCAAAAAAAGCACATGAATTAACCAGAGATCAAGAGAAGCAATTAAGGAAACTAAAAAATAAGTTATCTAAAATTGAAACTCAGATTAGCGATTTAGAAACTGAAATTTCAAAGATAGATTTACAATTAGCAGAAAATTATGATGAAGTCTCTAGCAAACCTAATTTCTTTGAGAACTACAAAGCTAAAAAAGCACAGGTAGAGATGTTAATGTCAGAATGGGAATTAATTGAAGAAGAGGTTGAAAAATTTTCATAATTTATGATCTTTATTTGTGAACTTTAATACTCAAATATCTACAAAAAATCAAGGGGTAGTTCTTCCTGAATTATCAGGTATTGATTGCCAGATTACTATTAAAAGAGAAGATCAAATTCATCCGTTGGTTTCTGGAAATAAGTTTAGAAAATTAAAATATAATATTCAAGAAGCTGTCAAACAAAAACACACAAAGCTTCTTACATTTGGAGGTGCCTTTTCTAACCACATTCTTGCCACAGCGGCAGCTGGGAATTTAAAACATTTACAAACGGTTGGAGTGATTAGAGGTGATGAGTTGGGAAAAGATGTTGCGAAAACACTTGCCAACAATTCTACCTTAAGAAAGGCTTCTGAATACGGAATGAAATTTGAATTTATTTCTAGAGAATACTATCAAGATAAAACAAAGCCTCAGTTCATAGAAACACTTCAAGAAAAACATGGCGACTTTTATAGTATCCCAGAAGGAGGAACCAATGAGTTGGCTGTCAAAGGTTGTGAAGAAATTTTAGAAAAAGAAGATTATCAGTTTGATTATATTTGTTCCTGTGTAGGTACTGGAGGGACGATCTCTGGAATCATTAATAGTGCTCAAAAGCATCAAAAAATCTTGGGATTTCCAGCATTAAAAGGCGGTTTTTTAAGAGACGAAATACAGAGATACTCTAAATTTAAAGATAATTGGGAGTTAATTAGTGATTATCATTTTGGAGGTTATGGTAAATATACCGATGAACTTATTCATTTTATTAATAGATTTAAAAAAATAACACAAATACCCCTAGATCCAATATATACAGGTAAAATGATGTATGGTGTGGTAAATATGATTAAAAATAAATTAATTCCGGCTGGAAGTAAAATTCTGATAGTTCACACTGGAGGTTTACAAGGGATAGATGGATTTAATGAGCTATTAATGAAAAAAAAGAGTGACTTAAAAATATTTTAAATGAGGAGTAAACTATTTCTTTTGGCTTTTTGTATGCTTTTTCTCGCTAGTTGTAGTTCAAGTAGAACAACTAATGCAAAAAAAAGAAATCAGTCAAAACCTAACGAAACTCAAATTAAAAAATTACCGTCAGTAAAACAGTCACAACACGTTAAGAAGCTAGAAAAAGGAAACAAACCACTAAATAAATACACTCTTCAATATATTAAAAAATATGCTTCATT
>Ga0228653_1000470_pt1 | contig 13002 bp, 10 predicted proteins | sample 65DmetaG_FD_182745 | JGI IMG/M metagenome (GOLD analysis project Ga0228653, IMG submission 182745) | Seawater microbial communities from Monterey Bay, California, United States - 65D | ecosystem: Environmental > Aquatic > Marine > Coastal | place: USA: California | collected 2016-11-02
CCCCCCCAAGTCCCCCCCCGGGGGGGGGGAGGCCCTAGGGGATCCCTTATAAGAAAAAAATTAGAATTTAAATTACATATTATTAATATAGAATAATCTTTTTCCCATATATGAATTAAAGCTCAGATTTGAGAGTATTTTATAATTTAAATATTATTAAAATATTTTATTTTAATGAGATAATATTTAATAAAGTAATTAAGAGTGAAATATTAAAAAAATATAATAAATGTTAGTATCAAAGCGTAAAAAATGTTAAGATTATATCTATAGATTTAAGTATTTTAATAGAAAAAGTAAAATATATTATGTAAGTATGATATAAATTTATTCTATAATTACCTTTTGCTTAATGGTCTTACAATAATATTATTAGCAATTTAGATTTATAAATAATAAGTTAATTAATCTCGAAGCCATAAGATCTATTTTAAGTTAAAATTTTATTAAAAAGATTTTAATTTAATGTCAATGTTGAAAAATTGTATTTATAACTTAAAATAGGAGCAAAAAACTAATCGATTATGGACATATCTAGTTTAATTTGAAATAACTATAAGTTATTAATAATGATTTAGCTAAAAGGTTATATCATTATATATACACAAATTTTACCATATATTAATTGAATATTATTATAAAGTCTAATAGAGTCATATAAATAATCTTTAAAACAGATATTCTTGAAAAAAAACGTAATAGTTTAAATGAAGACTAGATTTTTCTTTTTTTAAAAAAATATTGGTAAAAGTATAATAAGTATTATTAGGTCATACTAACTTATAAAGAAAATATATATGCTCATAATGTAAGAATAATTATTTTAAGTAGTTTTTTATATTAAATAATTCATCTTTTACTTTCTCATATATATTTACTTTAATAGTGTTTAAACATAAAAATGAAACTTTTAAAAAAATAGATAATTATAATTATAAATAAGGAACTCGACAAACATATAGAACAACTGTTTATCAAAGACATAGCCATTTAAATAAAAATAATTGGTGTTACCTGGTCAGTGGCTTTAAAGATAAAAAGTTAAACACATGTCTTAAAATGAGGACAATAATGTAGCATAATAATTTGACATTTAATTGGTGTAGGGTATGAATGGTGTTATGATTTTATCTTTGTCTCATTTCATAAATCTTAAAAAATTGAAAAAAGTATGAAAATATATTTGGTTAAATATTAGACGAAAAGACCCCGTAAACCTTTATTGACTTTGAAATAGAAGTATTTTTAGCTGGGATGGCTACTTCTTATTAAAAAAACAGAAGTATTGTAATTTTTTAAGGATTTAGAATATTAATATTTATAATAAATGACCATCTTTTAAATAGTTTTGATTTTATAAAAAAAATTTAAAAAATATAAAGATATTAGTAGAAAAAAGGTACTTCGGGGGTAACAGCATAATTTATTCGTAGAGATGATATTTATGAACAAGCTTATGACTTCGATGTTGAATTGATTTTTCCATAGCAGGTGCAGAAGCTAAGAAGGTTTGGACTGTTCGTCCATTAAAAAATTACATGATTTGAGTTAAATCCGTAGTAATACAGGATGGTTTCTATCTATATTGAGAGTATTTTAGAACTTTATTAGTACGAAAGGAATTTAAAAGAAATTTTACATAAAATTTAAAAATCAAATTAAGAAAATATCTACTTCAATTATTTTTTATATTAAGTATTTAGTGTAATGGTAGCACATAAGGCTCATAATCTTATAGATTTAGTTCAATTCTAAAAATACTAATTAAGGCTATAGTGTGAAAGTAGCAAGAATATATTTTTCTTCAATATACATTGTTAATGTAAATATAAAACCTAATTTTTCCTGTTTTATATGAAACTTTTTCTTTATTTGCCTCAAAAAGCATAAAAAAATTAAACATCTAATAATAAAACAATAGGGTACGATATGAAAATTTAAATAGTACCAGCAACAGTAATGAATCTTTTAACAATTAAGTAATTAAATTTTAGATTAAGGGAAAAGAAAAATAATATCCGTCCAATCATTGTGCCAGCAGACGCGGTAAAACAACTGTTATAAAAATATAGGTGATTATTCTTGTTTTGATTTTATATGGATCATTATTTTATATATAAATTAACCATGATAAAATATTAATTTATAGAATAAATTTATATTTTAGACTTTTTTTCAAAAGTAAATAATGTCATTAGGATTAGATACCCTAGTATCAATATATTTTATATTTAATATATAGCTAAAATAAAATGAAGTAATATACGGGACCGTTTTTAATATCAATTAGGGGAATCTGTCTCTTAAAATGATAATCCACATCTACCTTACCATATTTTTGAAAAAGACAGTTGCTGCATGATTCTTTTAGTATTTCATAACATAAAAATTATATAAAATTTCTATTTAGAAAAAAAATGAAAAAAAATGTAATAGTATGGCGCTTATATTATGGGTGAAGATGTATTACAAATAATTAAAAAAAATAATTAATATTTATAAAAAAGTATTAAGTAAATAAGTATTAGAGGACTTAATAGTAATAGTGTTTTTTTAGCGATAGGAAGATAGCATTATGGATAGAAATAGATAGGTACCAATTGTCCGTCACCTTTCGGGTCTTAACTGAATATAAGTCGTAGCATAGTAAAGTTAATGGAAATTGGCTTTAAAAATACATTATGAGAAAATATCATCCTTTCCATCTAGTAGATGCATCACCTTGACCTATAGTTTTAAGCGGATCTTTGCTAACACTTGTAATAGGAGGCATAATTTTCATGCATTATAATAAAGTTCAAATATTAATATTAGGCTTACTATTATCAGCTTCATCAATGTATTTATGATTTAGGGATATCGTTAGAGAGGGAACATATCTTGGTTATCATAATTCATATGTCACTAAGGGGCTAAAGATTGGAATGATATTGTTTATTGTTTCAGAAATTTGTTTCTTTTTTAGCTTTTTTTGAGCATTTTTTCATTCTTCACTCTCTCCGACTGCTGATATTTCATTTAATTGACCTCCTGACCATATAGTTGTTCTAAACATATTTCATCATCCAATAGTAAACACTATACTATTACTGTTTTCAGGATTGACAGTAACAATATGTCACCATAGCCTTGTAAATGGAGATAGAGAAAAATCTATAGATAGTATGATAGCTACTTTAATACTAGGATCATTATTTCTATTAATACAATTTATTGAATATAAAAGCTCCACATTTTGTTTTGCAGATGGTATATATGGATCAACTTTTTTCATGCTAACAGGATTCCATGGACTTCACGTTATGGTCGGAACAATACTATTATATATATCATTAATTAGACTTGCTGACTACCAATTTTCAAGGCATCATCACTTTGGCTTTGAGGCATCTGTTTGATATTGACACTTTGTAGACGTAGTATGACTTTTTTTGGTTTTATGTATATATTGATGAGGGTCATAATTACAGCACTATGCTATATATAATATTAATAATAATTATAAGTGTAATATTACTACTACTTAGCTTATTCCTTTCAAACAAAAATGTAGATAAAGAAAAGCTAACAATTTATGAATGTGGGTTCATGATGATAACAAAAGTTGGAAATCCATTTAGCATAAAATTCTTTATTGTAGCCATACTATTCTTGGTTTTCGACTTAGAGATAGTACTATTACTACCTTGGTCAGTTAGTATATTTAATTTTGCTAGTATATATTCTCATTATATTATGTTAATTTTTCTATTAATACTTATCCTATCTTTAGCATATGAATGATTTAAAGGAGGATTAGAATGAGATTAGATAAATAACATATCTAGTCAAGAAATTAATTTGAACAGAAATTTTACAGATACATCACATTATGTTAATAGATGATTGTTCTCAACATCACATTCTGATATAGGAACACTATATCTAATAACAGCCGCATTCTCAGGAATGATAGGTACAGGCTGTTCTGTAATAATTAGGCTTGAATTGTCAAGCCCTGGCTACTTGCTAAATGGACATTTATATAACGTGATAGTTACTATGCATGCCTTCATTATGATATTTTTTATGGTCATGCCTGCTTTGATAGGAGGATTTGGTAACTGGATGCTACCCTTGATGTCAGGTTCACCCGATATGGCTTTTCCTAGATTAAATAATCTTAGTTTTTGATTACTACCAGTTTCACTTACATTATTATTACTTTCATCAATATGTGGGTCAGGTGCAGGAACTGGTTGAACAGTCTATCCTCCACTATCATCAGTTATAGCCCATTCTGGAGTATCTGTAGACTTTGCTATATTTAGCTTACATATAGCGGGAGTTAGTTCAATAGCAGGAGCTATTAACTTTATTAGCACACTTCTAAATATGAAATTATATAATATGACCTGGAATAGATTAACACTTTATCTATGATCAGTATTCATTACAGTAATATTACTATTACTATCCTTACCAGTATTAGCTGGAGCTATTACTATGCTATTGACTGACAGAAATTTTAATACAACATTTTTTGATCCATCTGGTGGGGGAGACCCTATACTATTTCAACATCTATTTTGATTTTTCGGTCATCCTGAAGTATACATATTAATAATACCAGCCTTTGGAATTGTATCACACGTATTAATAACTTTCACTAATAAAAAGAACATTTTTGGATATTATGGAATGGTTTATGCAATATGTTCGATCGGAATATTGGGTTTCATAGTGTGAGCCCACCATATGTATACCGTAGGTATGGATGTAGATACTAGAGCTTACTTTACTAGCGCAACCATGATAATAGCTATACCAACAGGAATTAAAATATTTAGCTGACTATCAACCCTTTGATATGGAAAATTAAGTTTTCTTTCTCCTCTAGTTTGAGCCATAGGTTTCTTATTTTTGTTTACAGTAGGTGGCTTAACAGGATTAATACTTTCTAATGGTTCATTAGACATACTACTACATGATACTTATTATGTAGTTGCCCATTTTCACTATGTTCTGTCTATGGGAGCAGTATTTGGACTATTTGCAGCAACATATTATTGATTTGGTAGAATAACTACATTTGCTTATAATGAATACTATGCAAAAGTTCATTTCTTTTCTATGTTTATAGGAGTAAATCTTACCTTTTTCCCTCAACATTTTTTAGGACTTGCATGGATGCCTAGAAGAATAAGTGATTATCCTGACTGCTATTTTATATGAAATGATGTTTCATCTAGAGGATCATTTATTTCTCTATTTGCAGTCGTTGTTTTCATATATGTAGTATATGAAGCATTGGAAAGAGAAGAAATGTTTTTTGGATGACATGATAGTGTTAATAAGTATTTTAACTTGGAATTTATGTTTAACTTCAGAATTTTTAATTATTAAAATTTATTAAATAATTATATTATCTATAATACTTCTTTTAATATTTAAAAGAGACAATAAAATAAGAATAATAAAATTTCTACTTTTCACCTTAATATATATAAACTCGGGTGTAGAATTATTAATTCTCATCTTATTTATCTGAGCATCGTTATTTATTATATGAAAAATAAATAATGAAACTCTTTTTTTATGCTTTTTTATCTCAAGCATGTGACTATTGGATACCAGTAACTTAACATCTGTATGACTTTTAATAGAAATGCAAACTTTATCTTTAATATTAATAATGTATTTAAATGAGAAAATTTCGTATTTGAATTTGGAGTCTATATTTAAATATACAATTATATCTGCAATATTTAGCATATTAATACTAATATACATCATTAGTGAATATAACGATAATAATGTAGTATTTATCAAGAGTTATTCAGTAATATCGATAATTACAATAATAGCATTTTCTATAAAAATAGGTATTTTCCCATTTCATATATGGATACCTGAAGTATACTTAGGAATTAATTTAAATAGTATATTTATATTGGGTTTAATACCCAAAATAATAATATTCTTATTATGGAGTAAATTGTATTTAATGAATAATATTTTTTATATAATGGTTTTTTCCAGCCTGCTATTTAGTTGCCTTGCAGGACTAAATCAATCTAACTTCAAGTTAATAATTGCCTACAGCTCTATATATAATATATCTTTTATTTTTTCAAGTTTTTTTATCTCAAATAGCTTAAATATTACATATTCTTGAATCTATTTTACTATTTATTTCTTTACAAGCACCATTCTTATTATGTCTATAAATAAAACTTTAACTAATAATTACCTAATATACTTAAATAATATAGATAATAAGGTAAACATATTAATGGCCATAACTTTATTTTCATTAATTGGAATACCACCTCTAGCAGGTTTTTTCATTAAGGTTTTTTTTATTAAACATATAATATATACGAAAATGATAATGCTAACTATAGTTATAATATTAACTACATTAGTGTCTTCTTTCTATTATGTAAGAATAGTAAAAATAATATATGATCTAAATATAATAAACTTAAACCAATGGTTAAATATCTCATCAAAAATTAAATCATATAATAATAAGTATATTATACTAATTTCTTTTTATTTCTTGATCGCTATCATATATAATCCAAATTTTATAATTATTATTATTAACTATATATATTTGTAAAAAATTATTATAAGTAAAGTTCTAAAATTCATAATACTTTTCTTCCCTTTATTGATAAGTATTGCAATACTTACGCTTGTTGAAAGGAAAGTTCTAGGATATACTCAAATTAGAAAAGGACCAAACATTGTAGGGCTGTATGGTTTGTTACAACCTCTAGCTGATGGTGTAAAACTTTTCTTAAAAGAGCCTCTCATTCCAAATCATGTAAATATATTTATTTTTATATTATCTCCATTATTAATGTTCATATTGGCTATAATAGTGTGATTTTTTATACCTTTCAATATAAATAGTTATATATTTAAATCTAATATAAGTATATTGATAATACTAGCAATTAACTCGATAAGTGTCTTTGCGATTATAATGGCTGGATGAGGAAGTAATTCTAAATATGGTTTTATAGGATCTGTAAGAGCAACGTCTCAGATGATTAGCTATGAAGTATCTTTAGGACTAATCATTATGAATTTATCCATATTATGCTATAGTTTAGATCTAGTCAAGGTTTATTTTTATCAGGAGGCTTGCGTGTCTTTGGTATTGCCTTTAATTCCTATATTTTTTCTTTTTTTTATATCTTTAATAGCTGAGACTAATAGAGCACCTTTTGATTTGGCTGAGTCTGAGTCAGAGTTGGTCTCAGGCTATAATATTGAATATGCTGGATTCATATTTGCTTTATTTTTTTTGGGAGAATATTCACATATAATATTCTCAAGTTACTTAATATGTGTATTGTTTACATCTAATACTTTTTTAAGTTTATCTTTTAAGAGTGTACTGATTATATTTGTTTTTATATGAATAAGGTCGTCTTTCCCGAGGTTTAGATATGATCATCTAATGCATTTACTATGAAAATCGTACTTACCTTTAAGTATCCTTTATTTCATACTATGTGCAATAATATATATATTGATATAGTAATAAAAAAAATATGTATAATGAAAAAAAAATGGAAATATCTTTACTACTATTGAGCAATATTCTCATATTAATAACCTTCAATTGTCTGGTAACAAACGTGCTAATACTATCTATATTCTGGTTAATATCAGCGTATATTAACTCTATTATCATATTATATGTAATGAATATGAATCTAATAGCATCTATCTTACTAATAGTATATGTAGGTGCAATAGCCATATTATTTATATTTTCTATTATGATGATAAATTTTATTAAAATTAGAAATAATATATCATCTCAATATAACGTTATTTTAGTATTTGTATTATCTCTACTTCTACTATTGAAAATGAAGAATTTATACCCATGGTTAAATTTTTTTATGGATAATTATGATACTAACAATTTATTTATAATTGAGAAAATATCTCTATGGTTTTATGAAATATCTTCTATATATATAATAGTATCTTCGCTAAGTCTACTTTTACCTATGATAGGAGTATTAAACTATAAGTAAAAAAAATTATTATATTATTTATATGTATATATCCTATATTATATTTTAATGATAAAAGAGGTACATCATTATTAGTTTCATTGTTTTTCTTCATTCTGGGTATAATAAATCTTAATGTATCATCTTTATATAATATAAATAAGATACTATATGTAAATTGATTTAATATAAATTCTGATTTTAATTGATCAAAGGTAGTATTTTCATTTGATTATTTCAGCAACATAATGATACTCTTATCTTCACTATTAATAATATCATGTATCATTATAAGCTGAAATACTATAAATTTTATGTTGAAAGAGTTTTACATATTACTAATGTTAACACATTATCTATTAATAGTTTTATTCTTATCATATGATTTAAGCTTGTTTTACATATTTTTTGAATTAATACTAATACCAATATTTATAATTGTGATAATATGAGGAAGTAGAGTAGAGAAGTTTAAGGCTGCTTACTACTTATTTTTTTATACTTTATTTGGTTCATTGTTAATGCTTATAAGTTTTTTTTATATATATAATGAAGTGCAATCAACTTCATGATTCATTTTAAAAATTTTAAATTTGAATAAATCATTATTAATATGTTCTTCTATAATTATAAGTATGATGATAAAAATACCTATGGTTCCTTTTCATATATGATTGCCTCAGGCTCATGTTGAAGCTCCCATATCGGGGTCCGTTCTTTTGGCCGGAATACTACTTAAAATAGGAGGATATGGTATAGTAAGATACTGCGTATTGGTTTTTTATGAAGATTTACTTTTGCTGAAGCCTATATTACTATTATTAAGTACTGTTGCAATAGTGTATGGTTCGATGATGACTGTAAGGCAAATTGATATGAAAAGACTTGTAGCTTATTCATCAATATCTCATATGGGGTTTGTTACTATAGGAATATTAAGCAATTCATATATAGGAATAGCTGGATCGATTTTAATAATGATTGCACACGGATTTGTCAGCTCTTCAATGTTTATACTAGTAACAACTTTATACAATATATACCACACTAGAATAATTAGGTACTATAGAGGTATATTCAAAAATCTTCCTATAACAGCATTCTTGTTGCTAATTTTGAGTATTATTAATTTATCATTTCCTTATACTATAAACTTTTGAGGTGAGTTATATATATTTAAATCAATGTTGATATTGAATAAGAATATTTTTTACATTTGTGTAATTGCCTTAAACTGTATAATTTCTTCAGTATATTCATTCAATCTCGTTAATAAAATACTATTCAATGATGAATCTTTGTATATGTATAATAAAAGAGATATAATAAAGAATGATTTCATGGTGATACTAATTTTTATAATATTAACAATATTCTTCGGTATATATCCTATATTGAATGAAAACATCTTGAACATTTCAAAATTTTATACTTTATAATAAAAAATTTTATGTTATTTGAATATATGATTCTCATTAAATTTAACAATAGCAGCTTTGGCTTTCTTATTCAATAGGAATAATCTAATCCAAATAATCATTATTATTGAGATAATGCTGATAAATATTATAATGATAATGACAATTACATAAATTTTAGTTGACACTATTATTTTACTAATAACAGTTATATTAATAATAGTTTTGGCAGCTACTGAGACAGCTATTAATCTGATAATTATAATCAATATATATAAAACTAGAGGAAATATAGGATTTTACTCATTTAATTTGGTAAAATAAAATTTTTATATTATTATTAATATGTAATTTATTCATATTTATGTGTATACTTGTTGGAAGGTTAATAGGTATAGAAAATGTAAAAAGAATAATTGCTTTTTTTTACTCTTTAAATTTAATGAATTCATTAAATATGATGTACTCAGTATGAATATCAAACTATAACCTTTTATATCAATTAGGGTTTTTTGAAATTGTTATTGATGGCCTTTCATCAATAATGGTACTTCTGGTAATAGTTGTATCATTCGTTGTTCATATGTATTCTTTGAGCTATATGAGTGGGGATGCTAATATAATAAGATTCATATCATATTTATCATTGTTTACTTTTTTTATGATTTTTTTAGTAACAAGTAACAATTTAATACAAGTCTTTTTTGGTTGGGAAGGTGTAGGAATATGCTCCTACTTTTTAGTAGGTTTCTGGAATACTAGAATATTGGCCGTTAAGTCCTCAATGAAAGCAATATTAGTAAATAAAGTTGGAGACATCTTCTTCATTGTAGTAATAGCTATATCACTATTGTTATATGGTCAATGTACCTTCACCACGATGGAGGTGTATGTTAGTCAAGGATGTCTAATAATAGGAATATTTTCAATAATAGCCGCCACTAGCAAGTCCTCTCAATTTGGTCTACATACTTGATTACCTGATGCAATGGAAGGACCTACTCCAGTTTCTGCATTAATACACGCAGCTACAATGGTTACCGCAGGTGTATTCTTTATATTGAGATTATCAATCTTACTTGAGAAAAGTAGTATGTCTCTATCTATACTTTTCATTTTAGGTGCTATTACTTCGTTTTTCTCAGCTTCTATTGCAAACACTCAGAATGACTTAAAGAAAGTAATCGCATACTCAACATGTAGTCAACTAGGTTATATGATTATGATAACAGGTCTATCTCAATACTCTATATCAATATTTCATCTATTTAATCATGGTTTTTTCAAAGCATTACTATTCTTAAGTGCAGGAATAGTAATACATAACACTTTAGATGAACAGGACTTCAGGAAAGGTGGTAGTCTTGTAAATATAAGTAAATCAACATATGTTCTGATGTTAAACTCCAGCCTGGTATTAGCAGGATTACCATTCTTGTCAGGGTTTTACTCAAAAGATCTCATACTAGAAATAGCAAGTGTTAATTGTCTTACTCTTGTTGGTATATACCTTGCTACAGTAGCTACATTTTTTACATCCTTTTATTCTTTTAGACTATTGACTAAATCATTTATTGTAAGAGTTAATAATTCATATCTGGCTACAAGATTATCAACTGAATCAAGTTTTAATATTTATACTTATATCACATCATTGTTTATATTAGCGATTTTAGCAGGATACTTATTTAAAGGAGTTATATTAATGGAGTCCATACCAAGCATAAATAAAATTTTAAAACATTATCCTTTTATGTTCAGCTTAATTGGCTCATATATAGCTATAAGATTATCAACTAAAAATAGCAGCATTATGATTTTTTTTAAAATTATGTTAGTAATCATACTAATGCTATTCTTAAAAAATAATTATTTAAGTTTAATTTGATTTTTAATAGGCTTCTTCGTAATAATTTACACATTTGATAAGGAAAATAACGTTAGTCTAATTTCAGATTATTTAGGATTACTATGGTGCTTCAATGAAGTAATAAATATTTTTACTATATTAATTTACAACGTTTCAAATACCATATTTATAAGATATGACCAGCAAATACTCGAATGATTAGGACCTAGATGATTCTCATATCAAACAAATACTATAAATGGTATTCTTTTCTACAATAGAGGCATTATTTCAAATTACATTCTAATAGTAATACTATTTTTACTAATAATATAAAAAAATATGTTATCATTTTTTAATCAATTTTCATTTTTTTATATATTAAATGTTATAACAAACATATCTTTACCAATACTATTAATATTTTCATTAATGATAATTTTAAATACAAAAAAAATGTATTTAAATAGTAGTATATTTTTTGTTAGAAATTTTATATCTAACAAGATATTTTCAAATGAGGTAGTCCAGTTTGGATTAAAAAATACAAATTTGAAAAAAGTATACATATCAGAAGTCATTAATAATGAAAGAAAGAATTATATACTAGATGATAGAATCAGTGTGAATAATAATATCCACGGGTATTATACATTTATAAATTCTCTGTTTTTGATGGTTTTATTTATAAATGTAGTGGGTATATTTCCATACTTTTTCTCCATAACAACTCATGTTTCAATAACTATTGGAATGTCACTAACGATAGTGACATATTGTTTATTAAATTCCATAATGTTCCATTTCGATCATTTTCTGTCATCTTTTACTCCTCAGAATTCACCTTTAGCATTAGCTCCATTATTATCACTAATAGAAACAATAAGTTTTTTCGCTAGAATAATATCTCTAGGAGTTAGACTTGCTGCAAATATATGTGCAGGCCATCTATTAATATCCATTATATCCATGTTTGGTTACGCTTGTACACTAAGTCAATACTGACTCATTCTGGCTTGAATTCCATCAATATTACTAATATTTGTTATATTGTTGGAAATATGTGTTTCATTTATTCAGTCATATATATTCATAGTATTAACTATAATATATATAGAAGAATCTTTTAATGTAAATTCTAATCAAATTATCATAGGGGTAGAATCAGTATTAAAGCAAGGTTTTAATAGGATTATGAATGTGGATAAAGTAATTTAAATGAAATAAAGATCCTTCGAATAAAGGTAATTCAATCAGTTGTCACGGGAAAATACTGATTGAATAAAGGTAATTCAATCAGTTGTCACGGGAAAATACTGATAAATTTTTGGTTCAAGTCCAAAAAGATCTAAAAATGGTTTTTATATATAGATAGACTTTTAATCATCAAATAAAATGAATCTTTATAATAAAAAAAATGAATCTTTATTATAAAGATTGATTTTTTAAATATCAAAGACGGTTTTTTTTAAAAATCGCCTTTACCCTCCCGATAGGCCTTTCATATGTAAAAATGATTCCTTGATTTACTATGAATGAAGAAAAATCCTTTTTTGAAAGGATTTTATATATAGGAAACTTGTGTAAGTCTAGAATGATTATGTTGGAAAAAATGGTCTTTGATTACGATGAAAGAACTCTGAGAGAGGAATCATTTTTATAAACATTTTAGGGGCAGGTAAAGGCGATTTTTAAAAAAAATCGTCTTTTG
>Ga0228653_1000497_pt1 | contig 12577 bp, 11 predicted proteins | sample 65DmetaG_FD_182745 | JGI IMG/M metagenome (GOLD analysis project Ga0228653, IMG submission 182745) | Seawater microbial communities from Monterey Bay, California, United States - 65D | ecosystem: Environmental > Aquatic > Marine > Coastal | place: USA: California | collected 2016-11-02
CTGCCTCAGGAAAAGCAACTGCAGCTGGAACACCAGATGGTTTTGTAAAAGTAATTTTTGATGCAAAATATGGTGAATGGTTAGGTTGCCACATGATAGGAGCTGGAGTAACAGATATGATTGCAGAGGCAGTATTAGGAAGAAAGTTAGAAACTACTGGGCACGAAGTTTTAAAAACCATTCACCCTCATCCTACTATGAGCGAGGCAGTAATGGAAGCTGTAGCTGATGCCTATGACGAAGTTATTCATTTATAAGTACTTACAATAAAAAAGCAATACTTAAGAATTAAAAAAAACAAAACTTAATTTTATGGCATTGTTTTTGATATATTTAATATCAATATTAATTCAAAATACATTTTCATATTTGTATTTTGCGGGAATTATTGTATGAAAAAAGAAATTACCCCTAAACCAAAGCTGAGCTTTGGTTTTGGACTTTTATGACCCTACAGATTACATAAATATTTTTATCAAATGATTAAGAATTGTATTTTTATAATCTGATTTTAAATAGATTACTCCTTGATAATTAATTACAACAACTTTCTCTTAGAAATTTTAAAGGCCGTTATAAAGTTATGCATAGCTGGTCTATTAATAGGACTTCTTAAATCGCATGATTTAATTATTGCCCTAATTTTACTAATAAAAATAATCCATGTTGTCTATAAAAATATAATCATATCTAAAATTAAAAATTGGATTTTGTTGTACGGAATGTCCTTAACTGGTTTAGCTGGAATGATTGGAGAAAATTGGGGTGTGAGTAATACATATTGGGAATACCACAAGGTATCTAGGGAACTCCCTTTATGGCTTCCTTTTGCTTGGATGTTAGCATTTTATTTCTTGTATAGCATTGAATCTAGATTGATTCCTTACTTAAAGTACAAAACAATTAAAAATAAACTAATTATAGCTTTTTGGCTTTCACTTATTGTTCCAGCTTTTGGTGAAATTATTACAATTAATCTAGGTGTTTGGACATACTACTGGCCGTATCAAGTATTAGGTGTTCCTCTTTATGCCATCATGTGTTTAGTTTTTGTTCACATGATAGTTTATGGGATATTAGCCTTTATCTGCAAAAAGAAAAAAATCAATGATGTTGTTTTTACTTAAAATAATATTTTAAAATTGCCAAGCTATTATTCGAGTAACTTTATTTCCTTGATGCATAGGAATTATTTTCATTGTTTTTACATTAAGTTTAACTCCAGATTTCTGAAGACTTTCAATGGTTTCCTTTTTTGAAACTAAACTAGTAAACCAAAGGCTACTATTTTTATATAATGAGCTCTGATATAGGTAATTATGTAAAAAAGCTTTTTCTCCACCAGGATACCACAATTCATTATTATTGCCAGAAAAATTACGAACAGTATTTGTTCCTAAGTTTCTGTTTTTTCTTGCATTCGCTCCCCTAGCCTCTTTTTCAGATTTATAGAAAGGAGGATTACAAATAACTGCGGAAAAAGAGTCACTTTTTTCAATTATTCCCTCTAAAATATTTCCTTCATCAAACTGTTGTCTCAAAATTATCTTATTACTAAGATTATTATCATCTATAATATCTTGAGCGGTATCTAGTGAGTCTAATTCTATATCTGTTGCGACAAAGTTCCAATCATATTCCTTAACACCTAGTAAAGGATAAATACATGTTGCACCAGTACCTATGTCTAAAACAGTAATTTTATCTATATTTTTAAACTCCGATAACAAATCAGAAACATAATGAATATAGTCTACTCGACCTGGTATTGGAGGACATAAATTTTCATCAGGAAAGACCCATTTATTTATTCCATAATAGACCTCTAACAAAGTAAGATTTAATTCTTTTACCGCTTTAGGATCAGAAAAATCTATTGTAAAGTTTCCATAATCATTTTTAGTAACAAAAGAGATTAAATTTTTATTGTGTTGGGTTAAAACATCAAAATCATAACCGTTTTTATGCTTATTTCTAGGATGCAATCCCGGCTTAAGTTTCATTTTAGAGTTCTAAGATAGTAAATGCTTGTTGAAGTGGTTTTAGTGATTCTTTTAATGAGGTGATTAATTCTTGACCGTAAATCAAATAATAGTCAGAGAAATTTCGATAACGTTCTTCTAATATTTTATTGGGAAGTAATTGATCTTGCAATGATTTAATTCTATTTGTTAAAAGAAAGTGTTTTCTTTTCTCCGCACGAAGCAATCTTTTTTCTAAATTATAAAGACCTTTTAATTGTTTTCTTTGTTGAGCATCAACAGCTCCAATAAATGAACTATCTGTTTCATTAGCAACTCTTCTTAATGCTAAAAATTGTTGGGTAAGCAGTTCTGTTGCATCTTCAAAATTAAATTGAATATCTGATTTCTCTTTTACTTTTTTTGCAATTAACAAATGCTGTTTTAAAAACATTTCTTCAAAAGAAATATCTAATTTTTGTAACTTTTTTACCTGTTTGTGAGATACAATTTGAACCGAATTCCTCAAAAGCAATGAAGGAAATGGAATCTTTACTGTCTCAAAATAACCTTTCAATTGCATCCAATAAGCTAATTCTCCACCACCTCCAATATAACAAAGATTAGGAAGAATAACCTCTTGGTATAAGGGCCTCATCACAACATTTGGACTAAAACGATCACTATGATTATCTAACTCCTCAAGAATCTCAGCTTTTGAAAAAACAATATCTGTATCATGAATTTTATATAGACCTTCGCTCTCTATAATTCTTTCTCTAGAGTTTTCTGTTACATAAAATAAATTTATATCTCTCGGATTAACCTGTACCTTATAATCTTTTTCTAAATTTAATATAGTTTTAGAAACTGCTTTCTTTGAAGTTTGATAAAGAAGCTCATCCTTCATTAGAGGAGCAAATATATTTTTTAATCGTTGGTCATCAGCATCTAAAATAACTAGTCCATAACTTTTAAATAATTCATTTGCAATATACCTGGTAGCATCGGCCAAATTGTTATGGGATACATATGCTTTTTTAAAAAGTTGTGATAAAAATATGGCATTTTTAGTATCTCCTAGTTGTTTTGAAAAATGAGCATGAACCTCTTGTAACCCCTCTAAAGAAAATCTTCCAACTGCTCCACCATTTGGTCTATCCCAAGTCACTTTTTTCCCTTTGAAATTAAAATAATTAATTTCTTCAAAATCATGATCTTCAGTTGCCATCCAAAATACAGGAACAAATCTTTGATCAGGAAATTGTTCAGCTAACATTTCCGTTAAATTGATAGTAGAAATAATCTTATATAGAAAATATAAAGGTCCAGTAAATAAGTTTAATTGATGACCAGTTGTTATGGTAAAGGTTTCTTCATTTTCTAGCGAATTAATATTTTTAGTAGTGGCCTCTGTAGCAACTACGTTTCTATACTGATCTTTTAAAACAGTTACTAATTTTAACCTTGTTGCTAAGTCAAATGATTTTTTTTTCTCATTAATTTGAGAAGCAAACCCCTTCATATCCGGGAAATTATTATAAAACTGTTTAATAGATTGTTTTTGATCTAAATAATCAGTCATTGTTTTGGAGAAGAATCCTGTTTTGTGAAAAGGAATATGAGTAAATTTCATAAAATGAATACGTGACAAGATTTGATAAAACCTTAGTTTATAAATTTTAAAAATAAAAATTTATCAAAAATACTAAATTTGTAGCCAGCTTTAAAAACCAAATGTAATAAGAGCCTCTTGTAAGTCATTTATTATTTAAATAAATTCTTATTTTTGGATTCATAAATCCTTATCACATGAAATCTAGAGTTTTAATTCTACTTACAATTATAATATCATCTTCACTTTTTTCTCAAAATATTCAGTCTCCTAAAGAATTTTTAGGCTATGAATTAGGAACACAATTTACACGTCATCACAAAGTGGTGGATTATTTTAGTTATGTAAGCAATAAATTAGACAATGTTGTCCTCGAAAAATATGGAGAAACCAATGAGCGAAGACCTTTGTATGTTAGTTATATTTCATCAAAAAAGAATATTGAAAACTTAGAACAAATTAGACTTAATAATTTAGGACAAACTGGATTAAAACCTGCAAGTGACAATTCCATAGCAATAGTTTGGCTTAGCTATAATGTTCACGGTAATGAGGCGTCTAGTACAGAAGCTTCCATGCAAACTTTGTTTGAATTAGTGACAGAAAAAAAGGATGTACTAGAAAATACTCTAGTAATAATAGATCCCTGTATTAATCCTGATGGACGAGATAGGTATGCCAATTGGTATAATCAGGTTAAAAGTAATCCCTACAATGCAGATCAAAATGCAAAAGAACACAGAGAACCTTGGCCAGGTGGTAGAGCGAATCATTATTTATTTGATTTAAATAGAGATTGGGCCTGGGCTACTCAAATAGAATCTACCCAACGCTTAAAAATATATAATAAATGGATGCCACATATTCATGTAGATTTTCATGAGCAATACATAAATAATCCTTATTATTTTGCTCCTGCTGCAGAACCATTTCATGAAATCATCACAGATTGGCAACGTAATTTTCAAGTTCAGATTGGAAAAAATCATGCCCGATATTTTGATGAAAATGGTTGGCTTTATTTTACCAAAGAAAGTTTTGACCTACTCTACCCTAGCTATGGAGACACCTATCCTACCTATATGGGTGCAATAGGAATGACATATGAGCAAGCTGGTGGTGGTATGGGTGGTTTAGGTGTAGATACAGATCATGGGTATGAGCTAACTTTAGTAGATAGAGTGGCTCACCATAAAACTACTGGTTTATCTACTGTAGAAATAGCCTCTGAAAATGCTTTGAAATTAAATACTGAATTTAAAAAATTCTTTACTTTAAAAAACTTCAAGTACAAGAGTTATGTTCTAAAAAATGAAAATAAAGATAAAACTGATCGCATAATATCATTACTAAATAAACATGAAATTAATTACGAATATGCTAACAAAGGAACAATAAAAGGGTATGATTATCAAACTCAAGCTGAATCTCGCATGTTACTAAGTTCAACTGATTTGGTTATTCATACTCAACAACCTAAAGGGAAGATGGTAAAAGTTTTATTTGAGCCTAATGCAAAATTAAGTGACTCTTTAACTTATGATATTACCGCTTGGTCATTACCTTATGCTCACGGTTTAAAAGCAATGGCATCTACAAATAAAATCTCTTCCAGAAAGGATATCATAGAAGATACCACACAAATTAAAATAGAAGAAAATGCATATGCATATTTATCAAAATGGAATAGTTTAGAAGATGCTTCTTTCTTGGCAGAGCTACTTCATAAAAATATTCGTGTTCGTTTTTCTGAAAAGGATTTTAGTGTAGAAGGAAATTCATACAAGAAAGGGACGTTAATTATTTTACAAGCTGATAATAAAAAAAATGAGAAGTTTTATAATCAATTAACCTCAATAGCCAGAAACAACAATAGAAATATTATCCCTGTAAATACAGGTTTTGTAACTACTGGTAAAGACTTTGGTTCCTCAAGTGTAAAACCTATCAATAAGCAAAAAATTGCTGTTATTTCTGGTAAAGGAATCTCTTCTTTAAGTTTTGGTGAAATTTGGCATTTCTTTGAAACCCAGTTACATTATCCGCTAACTGCATTAGATACAGATTATATAAATAGAGTAGATTTAAACAAATATGATGTATTAATAATACCTAATGGGTATTATAGCACTATCTTAAATAAAAGTGGTTTAGAGAAAATAAACAACTTTGCACAAGGTGGAGGTACTGTAATAGCTATAGGTTCAGCTTTACGAAGTTTTGCTAACAAAGATGGTTTTGAATTAAAAAGTAAAAAATCAAATAGTAGTGAAGAAAACAGTACAGCTAATCTAACCTCTTATGAGGATACTAGAAGAAATAGAGCCAATAATTTAATTACTGGCGCTATTTTTAGAAGTACAGTAGACGATAGCCACCCAATGGCCTTTGGTTATAATAATGCTTATTTTTCTCTAAAACTTAATAATGCGAGTTACGAGTATCTTCAAAATGGAAATAATATAGCTTACTTCGATGAAAATGCTAAAAACTACGCAGGATTTGCTGGACAAAAAGCATTGAATAATATACCAAAATCATTATTATTTGGAGAAGAAAGAAAAGGTGGTGGTAGTATTATTTATATGGTAGATAATCCATTATTTCGTTCGTTCTGGGATAATGGTAAACTATTCTTTGTAAATGCTATTTTTTTTAGAAATTCTAATATTATTAATAACTAGAATTTAAAAAAAAAATGTTGTAGTATACCGTAGCTAGTATAGCTTATAAAATTTCGTATGCATTTTCTATTAAAAGATCCTAACTGAGAAAGAAGTCTAGACTTGTGTTCCATACTAAAAACACTCCACATCATAAGGTTATCTCGAAGTTTATTAATAAATATCTGTAGTTTATCAAAATCAGTTGTTGCACTATTTTCTAAAAAACCATTATTGAAAGTTATGAAATGGTTATCTACTTTAAGTGTTTTTTCCTTTGAGATAGCGTCCAATTTAAATTGAAATAAAATAAAATCAAAGAAATCTATTATTTTAATAATGTTATTTTTTTTATTAGTACCAAACTTTATTCCTAGAGAAGAAAAATTGTGTGAATTTAAAAAAGAATCAAGTAAAATAAAATATTCTATGTATGTCTCATAGTTCTCTATCTCTAAACTATTAAGGGTACTGTCATTAAACTTAAAAAACTGATCACATACATAACTAACTCCTTTACCTAATTTTATAGGAAAGTTATTAATGAAATTTTCTTTAATCATATTTATCTGGGCTATTTTACAAACTGTTTATAAAGAGGATAGTTTATAAAATTTGAGGGTAGATATTATACATTTCAAATATACTTCATAAGAAAAAACAAGTCAATCCCTATTATTAGTGAAATATTTAATTCCCTATTTTTAGGGAGATAGTTTTTTTAAAAAGTGATTTGAGAAATACTTGAATTAAAAAACTTTGATAGTAAAAAATTAGCTACACAAAATAAGATTACTTCTTTTTTAAGCCGCTAGCTCCTTCAATGCTCTAACAAAAATATCTAATTCATCTATAGTAGTAAATACATTTGGACTGATTCTACATCCTTTTACATTGGCATAATTAATGGCAACGGTAAAAATATTATAATCATTCATTAACTTTTTTGCTAATTCCTTGGGAGTCATGTTTTTAAGCCCAACATTTGCTATTCCACACGCCCTGTAGGAATCATTAGGGGTGTTCACAATAATGTTAGAATGATTTCTAACTTTTTTGGTCCAATATTCTTGTAAGTACCGGAGTCTAGATTCTTTTCTCTCAGCACCCAACATATCATAATATTCTATTGCATTTTCTATACTTAAATCATGATATACAGGATGGGTTCCAATATGATTTAATCTAGAAATATCTCCTGGATCTCTGTTATGTTCAGCAAATACAGGCCAAAGTTTATCAATATGCTTATCATCTACATATAGCATTCCTGTACCTAATGGAACTGCTAACCATTTATGTAAACTAGATCCATAATAATCACAACCTAAATCATCTATTTTAAATTGAAAGTGTCCCACGCAATGAGCACCATCAACCATTACCTGTACCCCTTTCTTATGAGCCATTTCACATATCTTTTTGATAGGTAGTATATGACCAGTAATATTAATCATGTGACACACCATTAGTAACTTGGTTTTAGGAGTTATTACACTTTCATAAATGCTGACTATTTCTTCATCGGAGGAAGGATGATTAGGAATAGAAACTACTATGTTTTTTGTTCCATACCGCTTCGAAATCTGTTCAAACATCATTTGCATAGCACCATAGTCTTGTTTGGCATAAACCGCCTCATCTCCCTTTACCCAATCCATACCCTTTATAACCATATCTAATGATTCTGTAGTATTTCTTGTTATAATTAAATTTTTATCACTGGTTCCTACTACTCTAGCTAATTTAGAAACCATAGCTTTTTTATTATCCCATTGAACAGTTCTCATGTAATAAGATCCTTCATAGTTTACCATTCTAGCATGATCTAACATATGATTTAATGTAGGGTTAGGAATAATATTATAGTAACCACTTTCTAGATTAATATAGTCGGGTTTCAATGAATAATCTTTTCTAACCTGTAACCAAAAATCTTCCTCAGAGGCTATTTTTTTTGGTGATAGATGTTCAAAAGTCTTAAGAGTATTAGCAAAAGAGGTGTTGATTAAAGGAAGACCAACTGCTGCAAGAGATACATTTTTTAAAAATTCTCTTTTATTCATTATTTTTAGTTTTCTTTAAAGATAAAGAAATAACTAAAAAATACAAGTATCTGTTAATTTGAATTTTACAAAAGATACTGCTGCTATAAATTGTAAAATTATTTTACAGGAGTACCGTATAAATCGAAGTCTCCCGCCTCATGTATTTTAACAGGAATAAATTCACCTATTTTTATATAATGTTCTCTCGCATCTACGAGCACATCGTTATCTACATCTGGTGAATCAAATTCTGTTCGCCCATAAAAATAATTTCCTTCTTTTCTATCAAACAAACAAGTATATACTTTTCCTATTTTCTGTTGATTAATTTCCCAAGAAATCTGTGATTGAACTTCCATGATTTCATTAACACGTCTAAACTTTACATCTGCTGGAACATCATCTTCTAGAACAAAAGCTCCCGTATTTTCTTCATGTGAATACTCAAATGCTCCCAGGCGTTCAAAACGAATTTCCTCTACCCAATCTTTTAATTCTTGAAATTGTGCTTCTGTTTCACCAGGGTATCCAACAATTAATGTAGTTCTAATCCCCATATTAGGAACTGCCTCTCGGAACTTATGAATCAAAGCTGTTGTCTTTTCATGGGTAGTACCCCGTTTCATAGATTTTAAAATCTCTGTATTAATATGTTGCAAAGGAATGTCCAGATAATTACACACTTTAGGTTCATTGTTCATGACCTCCAATACATCCATTGGAAAACCGGCTGGGAAGGCATAATGCATCCGAATCCATTCTATTCCATCAACTTTAACTAAAGCTTTTAAAAGTGAAGCAAGTGCTCTTTTTTTATAAATATCTAAACCATAATACGTTAAATCCTGTGCAATAAGCATAATTTCTTTAATACCTTTCTCAGCTAATTTTTCTACTTCAATTACTAAATCCTCAATTGGTGTTGATTTGTGTTTTCCACGCATTAAAGGAATAGCACAAAAAGAACAAGGTCTATCGCAACCTTCTGCTATTTTTAAATAAGCATAATGTTTAGGTGTTGTAGTTAATCGCTCTCCTATGAGTTCATGTTTATAATCTGCACCAAGTACTTTTAGAAGGTTTGGTAAATCATGAGTCCCAAAATACTGATCTACATCAGAAATTTCTTTTTCTAAATCTGGCTTGTAGCGTTCACTCAAGCAACCTGTTACAAAAACCTTATCTACATCTCCAGATTCTTTTTTTTCTACATAATGTAAAATAGTATCTATAGATTCTTCTTTTGCCTTTCCAATAAAGCCACAAGTATTGATTACTACAATATTCCCTTCATCATACTTATCTTCATGAACAACATCTTTTCCACTAGCTTTTAATTGCCCCATTAAAACTTCTGAGTCATAAATATTTTTAGAGCATCCTAAAGTTACTACGTTGATCTTGTTTTTTTTTATTGATTTAGTTCTCATTGAATATGTAAAAGAGAACAAAAATACATTTTATAAGATGAATTTCTGTAGATAATTTCTTGATTTATTTACTTTACTTTGATTATAAGTTTAAATAAATTAATTTAACCATATGAAAAAAAATATACTTTTTTTATCTCTATTAATTGCTTTACTAATTTCAAATAAATTTTTGGGGCAAACCACAAATACTGAATATAACTACACATTTAAAAGAGGAGATTATAACGGAATTGGAAAATGGTATATGGGTAGAGAAATTGCTTATGTAATGGGTTACGAAGGAATTACTTGGCTAGAAAGATCGGAAAGAGAAAAAGAGGAAAATGTTTCTAGATTAATTAAAAACATGAGAATTAAATCCAATGATGTTATTGCAGATATAGGTGCTGGATCTGGATATCATACTTTTAAAATAGCCTCTTTAACTAAAAATGGCCTTGTGTATGCCATAGACATTCAACCAGAAATGTTAATGGTGATAGAAAAAACAAAAGAGTCTGGTAAAATTAAAAATATTGAAACTATTCTTGGAACTGAAAAAAGTATTCTTTTACCATCTAATTCAGTTGACAAAATTTTAATGGTGGATGTATATCATGAATTCAATTTTCCGGCAGAAATAATTATTTCAATAAAAAAAGCCTTAAAACCAAATGGAGAGTTATTCTTAATTGAATACAGAAGTGAGGACTCAAGTGTTCCTATTAAAAAAATACACAAAATGTCTGAAAAACAAGCTGTCAAAGAAATGGAAGCTGCTGGCTTTAAACTCAAAAAAAATATAAGTAACCTTCCATGGCAACATTGTATGGTTTTTGTTAAAAAAAATTAAAAGACTGAAAGTATTTTGGTATTGTATACATATCTCTAAGCCTGTTTTTATAGACCAATCAATGTATAAAATATATATCATAATATGAGTATTTAATGTGAAATAATTTTTTTTGGAGTCCCAAAATGTGTGAATGTTTACCACCTACTATAAACCTCCCCCCAAAGAACCTGTATGTAAACTCCCCCAACCAAGATTAGGTATAATAAATTAACCCATTGATTATGAACGAAGTATTTGACCAATGCGTAAGATTCTTGCAACTAGTAAGTAAACTGTTAGGAATGACTTACCAAGAACTCAACATATGGATCTTTTTGATTATCGAACCAATTGTATTTGTGATCCTACTGATTAAAATCTATTTATTAACTAAAAAACTTAAGAACTATGAAAGAAGCTAACAGACGATTTATAAGACTACTAGGGTATGTAGTGATTGTAATAACCTCCATGCAGTTTCCCGATCTTTTACAAACACCCTCTATGTTATTTTTTGGGTTTTTATGGTTCGCAAAAACTTCAGATTGGTAAATTAGCATTTGATTAAGATTTTTAGAGAGAAAAGGCAACGATCTAGGCAACTAAAAAAAAGAAACCTTGTAAATCAGCGACTTACAAGGTTTGTTGCGGAGAAAGAGGGATTCGAACCCCCGGACCTGTTACAGTCAACAGTTTTCAAGACTGCCGCATTCGACCACTCTGCCATTTCTCCGGTCGTGCTATACTCATAAAGTATAGCGGGTGCAAATATAGAAAAGGTTTTCATTTTGTAAAAGCATTTCTACTTTTTTTAATAGAATAATTTTAGAGTCTTTTTATTCATTATTACATTATATTTATATGACTTAAAAGTCCATAAAATATGGAAGACTATTTATTATTAATTCTTGTAGGATTTATAGCTGGAATAATTAATGTTGTTGCTGGTGGTGGTTCTCTTCTTACTTTACCCATATTAATTTTTTTAGGATTACCTCCAAATATTGCCAATGGCACCAACAGAATAGCTATAATTATCCAAAACATCTTTGCTATCAAAGGTTTTCAAAGCAAAGGAATCTCTTCCTACTCTTTTAGTATTTATTTGGCAATTCCTGCAACTACAGGTGCAATAATAGGTTCATTAGCTGGTGTAAAAATAGAAGGAGAGCTTTTTAATAAAATATTAGGAGTTGTTATGGTGGTTGTGGTTGCCTACATGGTTTTTAAACCAAAAAAAAACAGCAAACAAAGACTAGAAAGAATTACAGGTAAACATTTTTGGTTAAGTGTAGTTGTTTTTTTTATGATAGGTCTGTATGGTGGTTTTATTCAGGCTGGTGTTGGTTTTATAATACTATTAGCTTTATCTAGTATTAATCATATATCATTGGTGAAAAGTAACGCAATCAAAGTTTTTGTGGCACTAGTTTATACCTTAGCAGCTGTTGGTGTTTTTGCCTACAATGATAGTATTAATTGGATGTACGGTCTAATTCTCTCATTTGGGAACGCATCTGGAGGGTGGATCATGAGTAGATGGTCTGTTGACAAAGGTGACGAATTCATAAAAAAAGTCTTAATTATTATCGTATTAGCAATGGCAATTAAACTATGGTTTCCTGATTTTTATAGTATCTTAGCCTCTAATCTTTTAGAAATTATACATGGCTTTTAATTCTTTTGGAAACTTATTAAAACTGACAACTTTTGGAGAATCTCACGGTTTAGCTATCGGTGGTGTTATAGATGGTTTTCCTGCTGGAGTAACTATAAATTTTGAAGCTATCCAAGATGAATTAGATAGGAGAAAACCAGGTCAATCTAAGATAGTTACTCAACGGAAAGAACCTGATACAGTTGAATTCCTTTCGGGTATTTTTGAGGGAAAAACCACAGGAACTTCTATTGGATTTATTATTAAAAATACCAATCAAAAATCACACGATTACTCTCATAATACTGATGTATACAGACCATCTCATGCAGATTACACCTATGATAAAAAGTTTGGAATTAGAGATTATCGTGGTGGTGGTCGTT
>Ga0228653_1000502_pt1 | contig 12555 bp, 9 predicted proteins | sample 65DmetaG_FD_182745 | JGI IMG/M metagenome (GOLD analysis project Ga0228653, IMG submission 182745) | Seawater microbial communities from Monterey Bay, California, United States - 65D | ecosystem: Environmental > Aquatic > Marine > Coastal | place: USA: California | collected 2016-11-02
ATGCAGAATTAGCAAATACAAAACATAGACTTAAAATGATTGTGTATAAAGTGCTTTTTGTTCGTTTGAACGAATGCGTGTGACTAGTTGATAAGAGACTAATTTTTAGGGGCTAAAAATTAAATTATTTTTTTAAATTTTTTTGAACGTATACATAAACATCCTGCTTTGTAACTTACTTGTTACTTAAAGCGGATGGGTTAATAGATAATATTTTTGAAAATTATTACTCGTTCTTGATATTATATTCTTTAAATAACAATAACTATTCAAGATGATATTGATGTATTTAGATATTGAACGGTAATTAGATTCAGGTACAGAAATCCCTAAGAACGGGGAGTGTTTATAGAAAAATGTAATCATAGGTTAAGGGGATGCTATAATAATTCACGCAAATATAATGATTTTTTTCTATTGAAATAAAATGAAGAAAAAAAAATTCACAAAAAAAAGGCTTCATATGAAGCCTTATTACAAAATAATTCAAAAATGGAAATACAATTTGAAAGTTATTATTCTTTTAAATATACAAACCGCTCTAATCTATTGAGTTCTCTCTCATCTACATACTTCCCAATTTCTTTCCTAAATTGAGCTAAGTTTTTATAGGGTCTGTATTCTAAAAACTCATGAGTCATTTTATTACCTATACCAGGTAAGGCTTTAATGTCGTCTTCTGATGATGTGTTTAATTCTACAGGGACAAAAACATAATCTAAATAACGGGCTACTTCTTCTTGGTCTACGTATTTTCCTATTTCATGTTTAAATTGTAAAATACTAGTGTAAGGTCTGTACTCCTCAAACTCATGAGCCATTTTATCTCCTACCCCTGGAATCATTTTAAAATCTTTCTCTTCGGTAGTATTTAAATTTAAGGGAACAAAAATCTTTTTAAAAAGTGCTGCTGTATTTTCTCCTTCAATAATTGCATTAAAATCTGACATGCTTAAAAAAGGTCTCGCAGCCAAAAGCTTATTTACCACCTCTGCTGAAAAACCCAAAGCAACCAAATCTGATTCCGTTGCTAGATTGGCATTTAAAACCAGAACAGAGGTAGGTTTTTCTGGTACTTTTATTTCTTCAGTATTGGTTGTGTTTTGTTTTTTCTCAACTGCTTCTTTACAGGATACTAGAAATAAACTTAGTGCTAGTGTAATTGTTAATAATTTACTGAATTTTTTCATGTTGTTGTTGTATTAAAATTAAATATGAGTACCCAATACATGCTAAAACCACCAAACTCATGGGTGCTAAGGTTGGTAAAGCGCCAGATAAACTATCTGTAATTAACTCAAAATTAGTAGCAGTGGGTTTCATATCTTGTTCAAACTCAAAATTAGATTGTAGGTGTAAGAAAACACCGTAAACTCCACTGAGAGCTGTTAAAATAAGTACAACTTTAAATAAATTGACAACCTTTGTTGTTTTTTTAAAAAAAAGAATAAGAAGAGTCACTAAAGTAGTACCTACAGATAAAATAGGAATTAATTGCCAAGTGTCTTCGTAATGATCTAGCAAGTACAATTCTAGAAGTGAACCCACTATCATAAACAAAAGGGCAAAAACTAGTACTTGTTTTAACCGAAACCTTTTTGAAGTAATTTTACTGTTTTGCATTGAATGGCAAAACTACATACGAATCTTCAGAAAAAAAAATTATTTAGAAATATTCTAAATAATTTTTTTTAGTAAGGTTAATTCTTCCAAAAAGATTTGACAAACAAGCTTTTTAAGCTAAACCAGAAAGCTAAAATTCCAGGAAGACTCTTCTTGGGTTGCTTACCCTTACCTATTCTTTGTATTTGGAGTTCATACCAAGGCAATTCTACACCACCAAGCTTGTCTAAAAATTTTATGCCAATTCTAGGTATGGGAGCTTCAAATTTCTCAACTGAACCCTCAAAAATTTGATTGGCTAATGCTGGATATAAACAAAAAGGTCTTGCCAAACCAACAACATCTAACTTTCCACTAGCCAAAGCACCCTCCATAACGGATACAGATCTAAAACCTCCTGTAAGTAACAAAGGGGTTTTGGTTAATTTTCTAGCTTTTTCTATGTATTCCAAAAAATAGACTTCTCGTTCTTCGGTGCTTTTTTTACGATTTCCTTTGATCATGGCGGGTCTTTCATAGGTACCTCCAGAGATTTCTATCAAATCCATTCCTTCATTTCCTAACAATTGAATAACTTTCATAGATTCTTCTTCTGTAAAACCTCCTCGTTGAAAATCTGCAGAATTAATTTTAATACCTACAGGGTAATCTGCACCCACCTGACGACGAATTTCTCTATAAATCTCAAGCACAAAGCGTGCTCTATTTTCTAATGTTCCTCCCCATTGATCTGTTCTAACATTACTATTAGGAGATAAAAACTGACTGACCAAATACCCATGAGCTCCATGAATTTGACAGCCTGTAAAGCCTGCTTCTTTACATATTCTTGCTGTGGTACCAAAACGTTTAATAATATCCCAAATTTCTTCTTCTGTTAAAGCCTTGGGTAGGGTAAACATTTTTGAAGCACCACCCATTTTTAGTGGAATGGCAGAAGGGGCTACCACTACTCTATTAATTGCAGCAAATGCTTGACGCCCAGGATGATTTATCTGTGGCCAAATATGAACTCCCGTACCTTCAACAGATTTTGCCCATGCCTTTAATTCTTCGAAATGCTTATAATCTTCTACGACTACATTTCTTGCTTCTCCAAGTGCTTTGGTATCTACCATAACATTCCCCGTAATTAACAATCCTGGATTCCCTTTTGCCCAAACTTTATAGGCATGAATTAGACCTTTACTTGGAGCATGATACTTGGTTCCAAAATTCTCACTCATAGCAGATTTGGCAATTCTATTTTTTAAAATTGAACCATTGGGTAATGTAAAGGGTGAGGCAATGTGTTGCATAATTTTTGTGGTTTTTAAAAAAGCAAAAGTAGGTAGAATTCTGGGATAAAAACTATTGTTTTTAAGCCAAAAGTATGGCGAGTAAAGCTGCTAGTGATGCTCCAATAATTGGCCCCATTACTGGTATCCATGAATACCCCCAGTCATTAGATGCTTTTTCTTTTATGGGTAATATTGCATGCATTAGCCTTGGGCCTAAATCTCTTGCCGGATTTATTGCATAGCCTGTTGTACCTCCTAGAGACAAACCAATAGCCCACACTAAAAAAGCTACTGGAAGGGCACCTAATGAACCTAAACCAACAATTTCATTTGAGTCTGCCAAAGCTGCATCTGTAAAGTTTAGAATGGTAAACACCAATACAAAAGTACCCACAATTTCTCCTACGATATTAAAAAATGGATTTCGTATTGCAGGAGCAGTACAAAAAACGGCTTTCTTAGTGTCTCCGTCTTTGGTGGCGTCAAAATGATTTTTATACACCAACCAAACTATAGTGGCACCTAGCATAGCTCCTAACATTTGGGCCACTATATAAGAGGGTGCTAATGCCCATTCAAATTCTCCAGCGAGGGCTAAACCTATAGTTACTGCTGGATTTAGATGTGCGCCACTAAAGGGTGCCGTAACGACAACACCAACATATACAGCCAATGCCCAACCTGTGGTTACTACAATCCACCCGCTATTATTTCCTATGGTTTTATTTAATTCTACATTAGCTACTACACCACCTCCTAATATAATGAGCAAGGTGGTTCCAATAATTTCTGCAATAAATGGTGTCATGGTTTTTTGTTTTTACTTATTAATTTTTGTCCAGTACTCTAATGCTTCTATGGCTTTGTACCAACCTTTAATTTGTTTGTCTATGGATTCTCTTGAGTGACTGGGTGTAAACGTGGTGTCTACCTGCCAAATGTCTTGAATTTCTTCTGGGCTTTCCCAATATCCTACAGCCAACCCAGCTAAAAAAGCGGCTCCCATAGCTGTGGTTTCTACAACTTTAGGGCGAATGGTTGTTGTATTTAAAACATCAGATTGAAATTGCATAAGCATGTTATTTATGGTGGCACCCCCGTCTACACGTAATTCTTTAACGGCAATTCCAGCGTCTGCCTCCATCGCTTTTAATACATCCATGGTTTGAAAAGCTATGGATTCTATAGCTGCTCTTGCAATATGAGCATCTGTACTTCCTCTAGTTAGGCCAAACAGAGTGCCTTGTGCTTGCTGATTCCAATGGGGTGCACCCAAACCTGCAAAGGCAGGAACAAAATAAACACCTTCAGAACTTGAAACAGAACTAGCCAGTGCTTCCACCTCTTGAGAGGTTCTTATAATTTTTAAACCATCTCGCAACCACTGAACTACAGCCCCAGCAATAAAGATACTCCCTTCTAATGCATAATGTGTTTTACCATTAATTTTCCATGCAACTGTAGTTAGTAAATTATTTTTAGAGATAATGGGTTTTTCACCAATATTCATAAGCATAAAACATCCTGTTCCATAGGTATTTTTTACCATACCTTTTTTGGTACACATCTGACCAAAAAGTGCGGCTTGTTGATCTCCTGCAATACCTGAAATAGGTATTTTTTCTCCAAAGAAAGATGGTTTTGTAGAAGCATACACCTCACTTGATTGTTTTACTTGTGGTAACATACTTTTTGGAATCCTAAATAATGCTAATAATTCTTCATCCCAACTCATGGTGTGAATATTAAACAGCATTGTTCTTGAGGCATTGGTAACATCGGTTACATGTTGCTCTCCTTTTGTAAAATTCCAGATTAACCAGGTATCTATAGTTCCTAAAATTAAATCACCTGCCTCTGCGCGTTCTCTTACACCTTCTACATGATCTAAAATCCAAGTTACTTTTGTAGCTGAAAAATAAGCATCTATAACCAAACCCGTTTTTTCTCTAATGAACTCACTCTTCCCCTTGGCTTTGAGTTCATCACAAAAGTCTGAGGTTCTTTTGTCTTGCCAAACAATAGCGTTGTATACTGGCTTGCCAGTTTTTCTATCCCAAACCACTAGGGTTTCACGCTGATTGGTAATACCAATTCCTGCAATATTCTGGGAGGTTAATCCTTCTTTTGTAATGGCCTCAGCTGCAACTCCTACTTGAGTAGACCAAATTTCATTTGGATCGTGCTCTACCCATCCTGGCTGAGGAAAATATTGAGTAAATTCTTTCTGAGCAATGGAAATAATACTTCCTTGTTTATCAAAAACTATGGCTCGTGAACTGGTAGTTCCCTGGTCTAGGGATAAAATATATTTTTTCATAATTTTTAAAGATAAATAAATAATTTTTGATGGTGTATCATACTTTGCAAGTATGTTAAACCGTATAATTTACTTTTTAATGTTTTGAGATTTCAATATCTTCGTAAAGTTTTAAAAATATTCGATTTTTTAGTTAAAAACAAGAAAAATGAAATATAACATTTCTAATATGATGTCTCTAGACATCTATCTAGATTCCGTACAAGATACTGATTATAAAGAGCTTATATCTAAAACATCTACTTTAGATCAAAGTATTATGCCTCTTAAAAGCTGGGATGTTTTTAGTGAAGATTTTAGTACTATAATTGAGAATTCGAAAACTTTGAATGATATTGAACATGTAAAATATTTTGCTAAAAAAACAAAATGGAAAAATAAAATTGACAGTATTTTTAAAAACCAAGATTTTGAAGCGCTAATTATTACAGACATTAATCAAAAAATACTTTGGGTAAACAATGGCTTTACTGAAATGACTGGCTACTCAAAAAAATTTGCCTTAAAGAAAACTCCAAATTTTTTACAAGGAGAAAATACTCAGAAAGCAACTAGAAAAAGAATTAGATCAAAACTCGAGCTTCTTAAACCATTTACAGAGGTAATTACCAATTATAGAAAAGATAAGACTCCTTACAAATGTGAAGTGAAAATTATTCCTTTATATAAGGATAAAGTAACCCATTTTTTAGCTATTGAGAAAAAAGTTGTATGATAGAATTATATGAAAAATTACATCTATTTTTTCTTTGCACTTTTTATTTTTAGTTGTTCATCAACGAAAGAGTTTTCAAATAATAATACAAATTCTCATTTTAAAATTATTACTACACCAATCTTAGTAGAAAAAGATACCATTTACATAAATGAACTTCGTTTTTATGAGATAAAATCTGCTAGGGATGGAATGAAACTTATGTATCTCAGCTTTGGAAAATGGAACAAAAAAACCAAAAGCATACATCAAAAAAACATGAATAGTTTTATATGGGAAAATGTAAAGCTACTCGATGAAAATAATAATCTATATACAGTAGTGGCAGATGGTGCCGAAACTGAAACAGACTATTTTGCCTCTATTAAAATTTTTGATGATACTCAAAAAGATTGCCTCAAAGAAAATTATCCTTACCAACAACAATTGATAAAAGTTCTTACCTCCAAAATGAGTAATCAAAAAATAAAAAAGGTAGATTATACAATTTTCAACTAAACTATTTTCACAGAACTCTTATTTAGGAGCATACACTTTTTTTGCTGTTTTCATAACTTCTTCGCGATCAAATGACATTGTTTTTGTTTCAAAATTTGAATACAATTGCATTTGATCTGTGTAATGAGGACTTTCTGGTCTTCGACTATTTCCGAAAGATATCACAGACTCAAAATAGGTTTTGGTGGGTGTAAATCTAACTAAACCAATATACGATTCTCCATGAGTGATTTTAACTTTTCCGTCTTTGTAAGGCTCACCTTTCATTGCAGTAACTACATCGGGAAGCCCAAAAATGGGTAGTTCTTTGTTTCCTCTTACCAATTTTTGAAATTCACCCAGTTGAATTCGTTCTGTATTAAAATAGGTTTTTAAATGTGCTTTTGTGATTTTTAAAGCTTCATATAAAGCCTCCTTTGTGAAAATACGATCTTTTCCAAGTTGATAATAAAAAGGGGTGAGCTGATAATATAAAGAAGCATACGCACCAGCTCCATAAGATGATGGATTGGTAATTCTATCCCAATTTTGAATGTCTGTTAACAGGGTCCTTACTTCAGGATAATCCTCAACTTTCATGTCAAACAATGGATTTAAATCCATATAATTGTATTGAAGTGGGGTTGGTAATTGATGATCGTATTTAATGCGTTTGAAACGTTTGTAATCTATTCGTTCTTCTTCCTCGAGCAAGTGTAAAAGCCTCGTCGATCTATTGTTATCATAGGTTTCAAAATTCATTTCTTTAGCATAATCATCAGGATTGGGGTTGTCTGCTTCACTAGAGGATTTAAATGGGCTATGGTTGGCATTATAGACAAAGCCAGATTTAGGCTTAACCACCTGTGGTAAATCTTTTATATCATAATACGAATCCCATAAGGTCTCTCGAGTATTTCCAGGAACTACATCTGTCCAATCATAGCCCTGTGCTCGTATAGGAATTTTACCATTTGAAATATAGAAAATAGTATCGTTTCTGTCTGCATAGCCTATATTATAACCCGGCAATGCTTTCATTTCTAAGGCTTCATAAAATTCTGAAAAATTAGTGGCCTTATTCATTTTCCACCACTGTTCTATAGCTGTGATATTAGTGGTACTTGGAGTTCTTACAGCATAGACTCCAGTTTTATTTTTTAAAGTAGGCCCGTAAATACTTTTGTAAAATTTTTTCTTAATTGATATGTTTATTCCAAGAAATTTTAAAGTAAGTTTTGCTTTGAATTTTTCTAATGTATAGGGCTTCCCGTCTACCAAATAAACATCTTTTTTCTTTGGATGCATCTGAAGTGCATATACATCTGCTTTGTCTGGATAGTTTACGGTATGTGTCCAACCCAAATATTCATTTGCACCAGTAAGTATACAAGGAGTGCCAGGAAATGCAGCTCCTATGATATTGGTACCTTCTTCACTTACCAAATGCGCTTCATACCATGAGGTTGGCCCCTCTAGGGGTTGATGTGTATTAATGGCCAAAAATGTTTCGTCTGAACCGGTTCTATTTCTACTTATGGCAATTAAATTTGACCCTTTAGAGTCTTCTTCAATTTTGTAGGGCCAAGACAAGCTATTATTTATAATACCACGAACTAATTTATCTGCTCCATTAGAAATAAATAGTTGTAATTGTGTGTAACGAAGTAATTTTTTAACCGTAAGAGGAAAAAGTTTTTTCTCAAGAATTTCTTCTGGATGTTTTTTTGCGTATGCATTTAAACCTGAAGCAAAGGCTTCTGCGAGGACTATAAATTTTTCATCAAGTGTTCCGTACAATTCGTTTACAATTTCTTCAGACTGAATAAGCTGAGTTAAAAAATCTGCCCCGGCTGCTTTTAATCCAATACGTTTACCTAACAATCCGTTACCTGCCAAATAGGCTTCTTGAATAAGTTTAAAATGGTCTTCTGCTTGTGCCCAGGCAAAGCCATAAGCCACCTCTGCATCTGTAGGTGCATAGATATGAGGTACACCATAGTTGTCTCTTATAATTTCTATGTGATCTGGGTTAATTTGAGAATAACTTGAAAGGCTAGAGAGTAAAACTAAAAGGGTGAGTAAGAAATTTTTCATGTGTTATTGTCTTGACAAATTATTTTTTTTATAAATACTTATAAATTATACTTTAAATAGTCTTAGAATTTGACTTTTGGGGCCCCGGGAAAAACATATTAGTTTGCTCTTGATATGCTTTATAATTGGGTCTTTTCTGTAGCGTATAATACTCTGATGGTACTGCTCCTGTGTAATAAACCAGTGTTGTATACATGATGTAAGATATATAGAATAACCCTACACAAATAATGATCCAAACCAGTTGTTGGTCTTCTGAATATGAAGAAATAAATGAAGATATAGAAGCAATAATCATTGCATTCCAAACCATCCATTCCGAAAAATAATTAGGATGACGAGTATATTTCCAAAAACCAACATTACAAACTTGCTTCTTTTTCTTCTCTAAAAATGCTTTTTTTAAAAATCGTTGTTTTTGAAGATCTGAAATGTGTTCTAGAAGAAACCAAATTGCCCATAAACTTACCCCTATTAGCTCTAAAATTGAGAGGGTACTATTAGAATTAGCAGTCATTAAAATAGCTGGAACTGCCAAAAAAGTAATGTTAGCAAAACATTGAATCATAATTTCATATTGTAGTGATATGTTTAGGTTTTTGTAACCGGCTCTATCCCATCTTCTCCGTTGATAGTTATATCTTGAGAGTTCTGAATTTAAATGTCCTTTTTTTAATAAGATCAGTGCTCCTATTCCCATTCGTAATCCCGAACATAAATACATACCAGCTACTAGATAAATTCTAGGTTTATAGCCAGTACCTAAAAGGAGTGCTAAAATTCCTATAAGAACCAAACCCCAGGGCCACGCAATATCTACATAAGACATTTTTTTTGTGAGAAATGCGGGTATACAAGCCACAACCAAAAACAAAAAAAGTTGAAGGAATCCATTTATGAGAAGCATTTCCCTAAAAATTTCTACTTGGTAGATAAAGTAAAAAAAGAAGAAGTAGGGAAGGTATCCTATACTTCGTGTTAAAAAATTTCTTAGTGCTAATTTCATATGCTGTTAATACTTGAAAAATTTAAGAAAACGACTTTTCTCACCTTCAATTATTTTAATAAAATACATCCCTTGTTTTAATTGACTGACATCTATGGAGGTTAAATTTTGTTTTTCTAAAATATGTTGTCCTGTTAAGGTAAATACTTTAATTTTAAATTGGTTTGAAACGCCTGAAATATAGAGTGTATTTTGAGTTGGGTTTGGGTAGATTTTTATAGCTGTTAATAGGTCTTCCTCTAATGATAATGAATTGCTATTCACTGCATTTGGACTTCCATGAAGGTTTATACAATTCCAACTTTGGGGCAATGCGTTATCTAGATCTGGTGTTATTAATTCTAAAGTATATCCTGTTTCATCAGCACAATTTGGCCATGGTGATTCTGATTGATAAGTAACCTCATCTTGCAGAACCCCTGAGGCATCATAGAGTCTAACTGCATCTGAATTCCCAAATCCAAAATCTATTTCTCCAATATAATTTGTTATGTTTGGAAAAACTCCTGAAAAATCTGAGGCGTTTTTTACTAAAACGATATATCCATCAGTTTCTATTTGAGTTCCAGAAGGTATCGAATATACATGTGAATCATCATCATCTTTAAGTTGCCATCCCGATAGATCTACTGAAGTTGTGTTTGGATTATATAACTCTACCCAATCACCAGCATCGAAATTATCACTTGATTTATAGTTGATTTCATTAATGACAATTGTGTTAGTAATATCTGATGCTGTGAAGTTTGGAATAACTTCAAATGAGTCATCGATATCAATGCTGATGGTTTCCTCTGTACTATATAGGTCTCCGCTCCAGTGTGAAAATTCAAATCCAGTAGAAGCTACAGCTTTTAATTGAACAGGTACTGTTTCAAAATAATCTCCTGTCCAAGATGATTCTTGAAGGGTTAAGTTTTCATTTACTTCTACAAAGCCTTGTGAAATAGTGTTATTTGTAATTGTTAGTGGGTGAAAATCTGGTAAATTGTATTGAGATAAGATATGATCTTTAACTATAGAGGGTCTATTATCTGCAAATATTTTCATTTGATCGATATAATACCCTACCCAGTCGTTTATATTAGTGATATAAACACCAATATTGGTTAAGGATGGGTCATCTTTCCAACGTTCATAATGTGCATTTACTTCGGGTTCTATGGAGGCATAAATTTGGTCTATATGAGCCTTTACCTTATTGGATAAAAAACGAGTATTGAGTTCATCTGCATACCGATTAATAAATTTATTTCTAAATCCTATGTTTGTGGTTAGCCTTCTGAATAAAAGTGTAGACCACGATGGATTTGGCCACCCAGGACCGTTTGGATCTAGAGCAAAGCTAAGGGTGTTTTGATAGTAATTATTAATGTCCCAAAAAGGTCCAAAACCAAAATCAGTATCAAACATAATCCATCGCCATTTCCCTTCTGGATGGGTCCAAAATTTTATATTATTACCTGGCCAATCTGTATTGTTAAAAAATATATTAGACGCTTGATAGAGTGCATATTCTGTAAGGTCTATGCGTTCACTCACATATTCAAAATTTGAATCTATTGTTAAATCTGTAGTATTTATATAATCTATCAGTTGAAGGTATTCTTGATTAGTTCCCTGAATTTCTTCTGCATTATCGGAAAGTAATGTAATATCATCTGCATCTATATTGTGTTTAGAAGCCAGCATGTGCTCATTAATTTTTTCTCTCAAATTATACATTCCCCAATACTCTCCATTGAGGTAAGTTGCAACTGGGTTATGCTCCTGGAAATCTAATCCAGAACCACGCATTAAACTTGTTAGCATAATGTCTTTGATTGAAGAACGCATCCAATCTTGGCCAGAGTTTCTTAAGACAAGAGCTTCAAAATTATCGTACTCTAGTTGATTAAAAAAAGAGTGATCAAATTTTGAGTCTCCGTATTGACCTCTTGCAAATAGAGCTAAAGAACGTTGTCCGTTTTGACCTCTACTCCATCCTCCAAAAATCTTTACCCCTGCATTAAAATCAGAAAATTGATCCGTCCCATTTTCGTGAAAAGAAAAATGGATTGGACGTTCCCAATCTTCCCAAAAGTTCGCACCAAAATAAGGCTGATTTGTGTCGTACGTACCATCGGGTCCAAAAACGTATATCCCAGTATCTTCGTCAAAAAAATTATCTGGTGCTGTACTTAACAGCATGAGGTCTATTTCATGATTTGAATTGAATATATACGATTTTGTAAATATTGGGGAAGGAAAATAGTTATTTCGAAAAATTCTAGCTCGTACACTTGTGTTTTCAGAGATTTCTAAGGGATAAATATATACTGGTGAAGATTCTGTGGGCTCTTCTCCGCCATAAGCATAATGAATAACTTCTCCAGCACTATTCCCAGATAATGAAAGATTAAAAGAACCATCAACTGCTCCTGCCTCTTTAGAAAAATTAACTTCACTTTGAACTGAACCCAAAAATTCAGTGCTTGAATTTTCATAACCCGGTGTGGTTTCTAGATAACTCACAAGATTTCCAGAGGTTACCGAAATTCCTACAGATGTATCTGGTGGTAGATTTTCTGCTGTTAACTCATCAATTAAATTCCCTGATGGATCTGAAAGACTTAAGGTCTCTGTTCCTGACGATATTTTAAAATTGGTATGTAAATTTGTTATTAAATTTAAGATTTCTGGTGGGCTAACTCCTGAAGAATTTGGGGTAGTAAAAACTGCTGTTAAAAAAGGGATAACAGTAAGGTCTGATGAGCCTGGGGAAACATTATGAGCTTGAATTGTTAAAATATTTTCACCTGTATTTAAAATTGAACTAAAATCTGTTATTAAAAATCTTTCTGGAGTACCTCCCGAATATAGTTGAGCTTCGTGGTCTTGTATTGTACCAGAATTATAAGGAGGCGGTACTCCATTTATATTGGCACGAGCAACTTCTATTCCATTAATGTAAGCAACAAAACCGTCATCATAGTCTATATCTAAAATTAGCGAAGATACCTCACTTACATCAGCGATTTCAAAAACCTTTCTAAGG
>Ga0228653_1000510_pt1 | contig 12461 bp, 9 predicted proteins | sample 65DmetaG_FD_182745 | JGI IMG/M metagenome (GOLD analysis project Ga0228653, IMG submission 182745) | Seawater microbial communities from Monterey Bay, California, United States - 65D | ecosystem: Environmental > Aquatic > Marine > Coastal | place: USA: California | collected 2016-11-02
GAGAAGATGTAGGAGATGGAGATCATACCTCATTATCCTGTATTCCTTCAAATGCTCAAGGAAAAGCTAAATTATTGGTAAAAGACACAGGTATTATAGCTGGTGTAGCTTTTGCCAAAAAAGCATTCACATATTTTGATGAAGACTTGCATATAGAAAGTTTTATTGATGATGGATCTGAGGTAAGTTATGGAGATGTTGTTTTTCAAGTTTCAGGTAACTCCCAATCTATTCTCAAAGCAGAACGATTTGTATTAAATGTCATGCAACGCATGAGTGCGATTGCTACAAAAACAAATTTTTTTGTCAAATTATTGAAAGGAACAAAAACTCAAATTTTAGACACTAGAAAAACTACTCCTGGAATTAGGGCATTAGAGAAATGGGCAGTAAAAATTGGAGGAGGAGTGAACCATCGTTTTGCATTATACGATATGGTGATGATTAAAGACAATCATATTGATTTTGCAGGCGGAATATCACAAGCAATTACAAAGACCAAACAATACCTAAGCAACAATAAATTAAATTTAAAAATTATTGTTGAGGCTAGAAGCCTAAAAGAGATTGAAGAAATACTCCAAAATGAAGGTGTTTATCGTATCTTGATTGATAATTTTTCATTTGAAGATACCACAAAAGCAGTAGCACTAATTAATGGGAAATGTTTCACAGAATCTTCTGGTGGTATCAATGAAGATACAATTAGAAAATATGCAGAATGTGGTGTGGATTATATTTCATCTGGAGCTTTAACCCATTCAGTTTACAATATGGATTTAAGTTTAAAAGTTGTTAACTAAATACTTGTATAATAAATTAAATGAGTAAAGAAATAGAAGACAAACTAGTAAAAATTCCAGTGCTTAATGTACTGGTTAGATTTGGGAAGAAAATAAAAATTCCAGGTCTAGAGGGTATGTCACTATATGATGTTTTAGAAATGTATATTATTGGTATCGTTGAAGGAGCATTAACAACTCGTGCGGGAGGTATTGCTTATAGTTTTTTTATGGCAATTTTTCCTTTCATGCTATTTGTGTTAACATTAATTCCATACATTCATATCGATGGTTTTCAAGAAGGATTAATGACTTTAATATCAGAAGTTTTACCACCCAAAACCTTTGATGCTGTAGACACTGTTTTATTAGATATTTTAGGAAATAAACAAGCAGGCTTATTATCATTTGGTTTTCTAGGCTCTATTTTTCTGATGACTAACGGTGTAAATGCTATTTTTGGTGGTTTTGAATACTCATACCACGTTAAAGAAAATAGAAATGTTTTTAGAGCCTATTTTTTATCGATGTTTGTATCATTATTAATGGCTTTGTTCCTAGTGATTACTGTTGCATTTACAGGGTTTTACCAGTTGCTTTTAGATGCATTTACGAATAAGGGTTGGATAAATGATGAAACAATCTGGTTGCAATTTGGAAGAGGCGGGTTGTTTCTAATCATGATTTTTACTATTGTTTCTATTTTATATAAATATGGAACAAAAAATGGAAAACATTCCAGATTTTTTTCGCCAGGAACTGTATTTACGACAACATTATCAATACTTACTTTTTATCTATTTGGTTATTACGTTAATGAATTTGCTCAGTACAACGAATTGTATGGTTCTATAGGAACACTTTTAATTTTAATGCTATTTATTTGGTTGAACGCAATCATATTGTTGTTAGGTTTTGAGTTAAATGCGAGTATTTTTTCACTTCAAAGAAAAAATAAAACAAATATGACAGAATAGTACTTCCCAAGAATTTTCGGATATTTGCAACCGAAGCTAGATTTATTATTTTAGCTAAGATTAGATAACTGAATATTGTTTTTATGAAACCAAGCATTCCAAAAGGAACCAGAGATTTTTCATCTACAGAAGTAGCCAATCGTACCTATATCATAAATACGATGAAAACTGCTTTCGAAACCTTTGGTTTTCAACCTATAGAAACTCCAAGTTTTGAAAACTCTACTACCTTAATGGGTAAATATGGAGAAGAAGGAGATCGCTTAATTTTCAAGATTCTAAATTCAGGAGATTATTTAAAGAAGGCAGATAGCAATCTTTTAGAATTAATAGATAGTACAAGGTTAACTTCTCAAATCTCAGAAAAAGCATTACGTTATGATTTAACAGTACCTTTTGCTAGATATGTAGTGCAACACCAAAATGACATTACGTTTCCTTTTAAACGATATCAAATTCAACCAGTTTGGAGAGCAGATCGACCTCAAAAAGGACGTTTTAGAGAGTTTTTTCAATGTGATGCAGATGTAGTAGGAAGTAAGTCTTTGTTGCAAGAGGTAGATTTTATTCAATTGTATGATACTGTTTTTACCAATTTAAAATTAATTGGGACTACTATAAAAATTAACAATAGAAAAATTTTGGCTGGAATTGCTGAGGTTATTGGAGCAAAAGATAAGTTGATTGATTTTACTGTAGCTTTAGATAAGTTAGATAAAATTGGTGTAAGTGGTGTTGAAAAAGAAATGCTACAAAAAGGGATATCTGTTGAGGCTATAAAAAAAGTAACTCCTCTTTTTGACCTTTCAGGATCAAATACTGATCAGCTAATCGTTTTAGATACCTTGTTGTCAGGATCTGAAGAAGGAAAAAAAGGAGTTGAAGAGTTGCGTTTTGTTGTGAATACTATTAAAAATCTAGGACTACAGTCTGCCTCTTTAGAAATTGATGTAACATTAGCACGTGGTTTAAACTATTACACTGGGGCTATTTTTGAAGTTTCAGCTCCAAACGGAGTAGAAATAGGATCCATTGGTGGTGGAGGTAGATATGACGATTTAACTGGAATCTTTGGACTAAAGGACGTAAGTGGAGTGGGTATATCTTTTGGTTTAGATAGAATTTATCTGGTATTAGAAGAACTTGGCTTATTTGATACTGTATCTCTTCCTAAACCTAAGTTATTATTTCTGAATTTTAATAAGGAAGACAATGGTATTCAATTAAAAGCACTAAAACAATTAAGAAATGCTGGGGTAAAAACTGAAATATATCCAGATACAGCATCTAGCAACAAACAGCAGAAGAAACAGTGGAAATATGTATCTACTCGAAAAATTGCCTTTGTAATTTCTGAAATTCAGAACAATACATTCAAGTTAAAAGACATGTCCGATGGTTCTCAGTTGGTTTGTACTTTAGATGAATTGATTGATAAAATGCAATAAACTTATTCTTTAATGTCTTAAATTTGCAAATTAAAAATAAATGCGTGATGATAGAATTAAATATTAAAAATAAAGAGGATCGAATCGAGGAGATTGGTGACAATCATATCATGACTTCAGCTAAAACTCCGTTACGCGAGGATGCATTCATAATATCCGATGAAGAAAAAATGGATAAAATTCAAGAAAGCGTTAAAGATATTTTAATCACTTTAGGAATGGATCTGTCAGACGATAGTCTTCAAGGTACTCCTAAAAGAGTAGCTAAAGCGTTTGTTAAGGAGTTGTTTATGGGGTTAAATCCAAAGAACCAACCAAAGGCATCAACTTTTGAAAATAATTATAATTATGAGGAGATGTTGGTTGAAAAAAACATTATCGTTTATTCTACTTGTGAGCACCATTTATTACCAATAGTTGGTCGTGCTCATGTAGCTTACATCTCAAATGGTAAAGTAATTGGACTCTCAAAGATGAATCGTATTGTTGATTATTTTGCTAAAAGACCACAAGTTCAGGAAAGACTTACCATGCAAATAGTACAGTTTATGCAAGAATCATTAGGAACTAAAGATGTAGCGTGTGTAATCGATGCCAAACATTTATGTGTTAACTCTAGAGGAATCAAAGATATAGAAAGTAGTACAATCACTGCTGAGTTTGGTGGAAAATTTAAAGAAAAGGAAACCAAACAAGAGTTTTTAGATTATCTAAAAATTGATACTGATTTTCAGGGAGTTTAAATTAAACTCAATCTACTAAAAAAAGCCACTTTAATTAAAGTGGCTTTTTTTAGTAGACTAAGTTATTTTTAATTTTTAACCAATACCCATTCTCCTTTTTCTATTAGCGGGATTGCTTGTTTAAATTTTACAACTTTTTCCTCACCACTCATCACATTTTTAATAGAAACACGTTCATTTCTTCCAATTTTAGGTTGTTCCCTTACTATGGTCTCAATGGGCTCAGTTTGTTGCTGTCTTGAATTGCTTATGGCTTGTTCTGTAGTGTTTTGAACATCAGCTTTGCTCAAGTTTAATTTTTGTCTTGTTTTCTTTCGTTCTTCAGAAATCTGATCGTTTGCTTGATTTGGTAACTCACCCTTAAACAAGAAAGACAGAACCTCACGATTTATCTTATCGATGGTCACTTTAAATAATTCAAAAGCTTCAAACTTGTAAATTAATAAAGGATCTTTTTGTTCGTATGACGCATTTTGAACTGATTGTTTCAAATCATCCATTTGACGTAGGTGATCTTTCCAGTTTTCATCAATAATAGCGAGTGTGATATTTTTTTCAAAATCTGTAGCTAAAGACTTCCCTTTTGTTTCGTATGCATCTTTTAAGTTTGTAACTACTTGAAGTGTTTTAATACCATCTGAGAAGGGAACTACAATCCGTTCATATCTATCACCTTCATTTTCATATACATTTTTGATTACTGGATAGGTTAGAAGTGCATTTCTTTCAACTTTCTCTTTATAATGTTTGGTTACTATATCATAAAGTTGATCAGTTAATTCTGTTTCACTTAACGAACTGAATTCATCCTCAGTAAACGGAGAGGTTATGGATGTAAATCTAATTAATTCAAATTCAAAATTTTGAAAATCTTTTGCTGCTTTATTTTGATTTATAATGGTTTCACATGTTTCAAAAATCATGTTTGAAATATCTATCTGTAAGCGATCTCCATCTAATGCATGTCTTCTTCTTAGATAAACAAATTCTCTTTGGGCGTTCATGATATCATCATATTCCAACAATCTTTTTCGAATACCAAAGTTGTTTTCTTCAACTTTTTTCTGCGCTCTTTCAATAGATTTAGAAATCATAGAATGCTGAATTACTTCACCTTCTTTTAATCCCATTCTATCCATCATTTTAGCAATTCTTTCAGATCCAAACAAACGCATTAAATTGTCATCTAGAGCAACATAAAATTGAGAAGAACCAACATCACCCTGACGTCCAGCCCTTCCTCGTAATTGTCTATCTACACGCCTAGAATCGTGTCTTTCTGTACCAATAATAGCTAAACCTCCTGCATCTTTTACTTGATCAGATAACTTAATATCTGTTCCACGTCCTGCCATATTAGTAGCAATTGTTACAACCCCTGGATTACCGGCCTCTGCAACTACATCTGCTTCACGTTTATGTAATTTTGCATTAAGAATGTTGTGTTTAATCTTACGCATTTGTAACATTCTACCTAGTAATTCAGAAATTTCAACAGATGTTGTACCTACCAATACTGGTCTTCCTTGATTTACTAGTTGAACAACATCTTCAATTACTGCATTGTATTTTTCACGAGTAGTTTTGTAAATATAATCTTGTTTATCATCTCTTAGCAAAGGCTTATTAGTAGGAATTTCAACCACATCTAATTTGTAAATTTCCCATAATTCACCAGCTTCAGTAATGGCAGTACCTGTCATACCAGATAACTTTCGATACATTCTAAAGTAGTTTTGTAAAGTAACTGTTGCAAATGTTTGGGTGGCATCTTCAATTTTTACATTTTCCTTAGCCTCAATAGCTTGATGTAATCCATCTGAGTAGCGTCTACCGTCCATAATACGTCCGGTTTGCTCATCAACAATCATTACTTTGTTTTCGACTACTACATATTCAACATCTTTTTCAAATAAACTATAGGCCTTTAACAACTGATTCATTGTATGAATACGTTCACTTTTAATACTAAAGTCTTTGTACAGTTTTTCTTTTAGTTCAGCCTTTTTTTCTGAGTTTTCTTCTGAAGCATCTATGTCGCCAATTTTAACGCCAAGATCTGGTAATACAAAGAAATCTTCGTCACTAGTATTCGTAGAAAGTGCAGCGATACCTTTATCAGATAAATCAATAGAATTATTTTTTTCTTCTATAACATACCATAATTCTTCATCTACTTCTGGCATCAGTTTATTATTATCTGCCATGTAGGTGTTTTCTGTTTTTTGTAATAGTTGTTTTACCCCCTCTTGAGATAAAAACTTTATAAGTGCTTTGTTCTTTGGTATTCCTCTGTAAACTCTCAATAATAAAAATCCTCCATCTTTAGTATTACCATCAGCAATTAATTTTTTAGCTTCTGCAAGTACCCCAATTAAATACTTATTTTGCTTTGAAACTAAATCACTAACCAAGGGTTTTAATTCATTAAACTCGTGTCTATCACCCTGTGGAACAGGTCCAGAGATAATTAGAGGAGTTCTTGCATCATCAATTAAAACAGAATCTACTTCATCAATAATTGCATAGTTTGGAGCTCTTTGAACTAGATCTTCTTTAGAACTAGCCATATTATCTCTTAAATAATCAAATCCAAATTCGTTATTTGTACCATAAGTAATATCTGCATTGTAAGCTTTTCTTCTTTCTTCAGAATTTGGTTGATGAAAATCTATACAATCTGTACTTAATCCATGGAATTCAAACATAGGTGCCATCCAAGCTCTATCTCTTTTTGCCAGATAGTCATTTACGGTTACAACATGAACACCGTTACCTGTTAATGCATTCAAATACACTGGGAGTGTAGATACTAATGTTTTTCCTTCTCCAGTCATCATCTCTGCAATCTTTCCTTGATGAAGAACAGAGCCCCCAATTAATTGAACGTTATAGTGGATCATGTCCCAAGTAACTGGTTTTCCTGCGGCATCCCATGAGTTCTGCCAAAAGGCTTTATCACCCTCTAAAACAATATGTTCTCTTGTAGAGGAGAGTTCTCTATCAAAAGGAGTGGCAGTAACTTGAACTTCATCATTATTTACAAAACGTGTTGCAGTTTCTTTTACCACAGCAAAAGCTTCTGGCATAAGTTCATTTAGAATACTTTCAGAAACATCATACGAATCATTCTTTAGAGTATCTATTTCAGAAAAAATTTCTTGCTGTCTTTCTATTCCAACTTCTTTTGCTTCTTTTTCTAAAGCAGTAATTTTATCATTAAAAACTTTTACACCTTCAGAAATTCGTTGCTTGAATTCAATTGTCTTACCTCTTAATTCATCATTAGATATTGAGGATAAAGAGGTTTCGAAAGCAGAAACTTTTTCTACAATCGGTCGAAGTATTTTAAGATCTTTTTGCTGTTTGTCTCCAACAAATATTTTAATTACTGAATTTAGGATACTCATTCTTTAAGCTGTGTTTTATTTCTTTTCTATTTTGATATAGATATGAGACTATAAAAATAAACAAAAAAAAAGCCTCAATAGAGACTTTTTATTTTTTGTTTGGTTTGTATTTTAATATTCATCCTCATTCCAAAGATAATCTTCTTCGGTAGGATAATCTGGCCAAATTTCTATTATGGAGTCGTAAGAATCTCCTTCATCTTCAATTTCCTGTAAATTTTCTGCTACTTCTAAGGGTGCCCCTGTTCTGATTGCGTAATCTACCAATTCATCTTTTGTTGCCGGCCACGGCGCATCTGCTAAATAAGATGCTAATTCTAAAGTCCAATACATTTCTAATGGATTTAATTTTCTGCAAAAATAATTTTTTTACTGAAAAAAGCAAGTTTTTTTTGAAATATATATCAATAAAAAAAGAACTTAGTTATAATTTTTCAGGAATCCACTTAACTTCCTGAACTGATAAGTCTTGGGACAACTTCCGTGCCAGCATAAAAAGAAAGTCAGATAGTCTGTTTAAATAAGTTAAAGTAATTGGATTTACTCCCTCTTGATCATGTAATGAAACTGATAATCGTTCTGCTCTTCTACAAACACATCTAGCTATATGACAAAATGACACCGTTGTATGGCCTCCAGGAAGAATAAAATGAGTCATTTTAGGAAGCGTTGAATTCATTTTATCTATTTCCTTTTCTAAATAAGTAACAGATTTAGTATCTACTTCAAGAATATTTAAACGTTGTTCACCATTTTTAAGAGTCTGTTTGTTGGTTGGTGTAGCCAACATAGAACCCAAAGTAAAAAGATCATGTTGTATTCTAATAAGAATCTCTTTTAAATGGTTGTCTATAGCTTGATCTTTGATCAAACCTATGTATGAGTTTAGTTCATCTACTGTTCCATAAGACTCTATCCTAAGATGATCTTTTGATACTCTTGAGCCTCCAATTAATCCAGTAGTACCTTTATCTCCAGTTTTTGTGTAAATCTTCATAATGTAAATTTATGATTTTAAATTCTGATTGTAAAATGCTCTTTTTGTTGTTCTTTTCTGAAGAATACGATACCCCATTGATAAGTGTCAACTGTTATAGTAACTGAAGGATGTTTCTTAATTTCTTCCCAAGCCTGTTTCATTTCGTAATTCCAATAAATATCATCAAATAAAAAAATTGAATCATTATGAATAGAAGATAAACTTTGTTTGAAATAATCTAGAGTTGCTTTTTTTGTATGATTTCCATCAAAAAAAATAAAATCAAAAGTATTTTTATTTAGTTGTTTTGCAAGAGTTTCTTTAAAATTTCCAATGATTAGTTTGGTGTTTTTGAATTGATATTTATTAAATAAGTTCTGGGCTATATTTGCTGTCTCTTTGCATCCCTCTAACGTTGTTATTGACGAATTTGTTAAAGAAATTGATAATGCAGCAGTACTTAAACCCAATGAAGTTCCTATTTCTAAAACAGTGGTTGGTTTATAGTATTGCATTAAATTCATTAACAATTTTGCTCTTTTATTAGAGATTCCGGCATTTTTAGCAATTTTGGATACTAGTCTCTTGTTGGAAGAAAATACTTTAGATCCAGCTCCATAGTCTGTAACATTAATTGTAGAGGTGTTTTTGAAAAGCTCTTTTTTATAATCCAAAAATAAATGGTTACAATTTGTTGAGATTTTTTTATGCAAGCACTTGGTTATCAAATTAAATACAAAAGGAGAATGCACTCCGTGTTTGTTTTTTGATTTAATTACAAAGCAAATGAAGGATTTAATTCTAAAAAACAACTTATTTTGGGTTTTGAATAACGAAATTAATAGAATATTTATTAAATTTGACTTTTTAAAATATAAATTGTTATATCATTTACCCTAATAAAATGAGAAGACTACCCCTTTATCTACTATTTTTATTTTTTTATCATCTTGTGTTCCTACGAAAAAGTTAGTGTATCTAAAGGGAATTCCTATTGATGAAAAAGAAATACACAAAATAAAATCACCTCCTTATAAACTTCAAGTTGGAGATAACATCTTAATAGATGTTAAATCAGATAATAATAGATTAATCGCTGCTTTTTTTGAAATCTACAACTATTTCAGAAAATTCATCATCCACTCATTCACTATACAACATAGATAGAAACGGTAATGTTAGGATGCCTATTTTGGGAGAAATAAATGTATTAGGGTATACTAAAAGGAAGTTAGACTTAAAATAGAGGAAAACTTTGCTGATTATTTTAAAGATGAAAACAGTTATTTTGTTTCAGTAAAACTTAACGGGATTAAATATACGGTTATAGGTGAAATAAATTCTCCTGGCCCTAAAGTAGTTAATCAAAATCAACTCACTATGTAATTCGTCAAAATTATTCTCAAAGGGGAATGATGAATATGATTGATAATAAATACATCAACAAAGAGGTATCCAATATTAGTTATATATACAATGACCATAGAGTTAAAAGTAAGTACGGCTATGGCTATGGCTATGGTTACGGCTATGGCGCCTACAGTAATGGGTACCATGAAAACGGTAAACAAGAAACATTCTTTGGTAAAATATTAAGTTTTATTAAACCAAAAAAAAGATAAATAATACTTGATTTTAATATTCAATTCCGTTTAAATAAATTCTCTCATTAGAATTATTCCCAAAATAATAGGGAAGGAAGTTATAGGATTTAATAGGCTTTGTAATCATGAAATTTGCAAGCTTTCCTTTAGATATACTACCAATTTCTTTAGATAAATTTAAAGCATAAGCAGCGTTTAAGGTAGCTGCATTAATGGCCTCTTCTGGTGTCATTTTCAATTTTATACAAGCTAAAGAAACTACAAAATTCATATTGCCAGATGGAGTCGATCCAGGATTGAAGTCTGATGCTATTGCCAAAGGAATATTTGAATCAATAATTTTTCTAGCATTCGTATATGGAATTCCTAGAAAAAATGAACATGATGGAAGTGCAACCGGCATTGTATTTGATTTTGATAATATGCTAAGGTCTTCATCTGTTAAAACCTCTAAATGATCTACCGATAAGGCATTATTGTTAACACCAACTTTTACTCCACCCATTGAATTAAACTGATTTACATGAATTTTAGGAATCAACCCATATGTTACACCCGCTTTTAAAATACGATCAGTTTCTTCTGGTGAAAAATAGCCTTTTTCACAAAATACATCAATGTAGTCAGCTAATTTTTTGGAAGCTACTTCAGGAATCATTTTGTTAATAATTAACTGAATATATTCCTCTCTATTTTCTTTATATTTTGATGGTATGGCGTGAGCTCCCAAAAAAGTAGCTTTGATTGGAATTGGAAATGTCTCCTTTAATTTTTTAATTACTTGAAGCATTTTTAGTTCACTATCTAAAGTTAACCCATAGCCAGATTTAATTTCTAATGCACCCGTACCAGATTTAATTATTTCCTCTATCCTTGTAACTGCATCTTTATACAGGTGGTCTTCAATTTTATGTTCAAGTTTTTTTGCTGAGTTTAAAATTCCTCCTCCTTTTTCGGCTATTTCATGATATGACAATCCTTTTACTCTATCAACAAATTCATCTTCTCTAGAATCTGCATAAACTAGATGAGTGTGACTATCACACCAAGTGGGTAAAACTAATCTACCCGTGAGATCAACTACTTTATCCGCTTTTCTAGTATCAAGATTATCCATAGAACCAAAGTTGGTGATGGTATCATCTTCAATCAACATAAAAGCATTATTTATGACGGGTAAAATACCCATGTCTTTTCCATAAACTTTATCTTCAGACAGTTCTCTTACTTGAATAAGTTCTTTAATATTTATAAATAAAGTTGTCATACGTTATGATTACTTATATTAAACAAACTTACATTAAAAAAAGAAAATGCTTCGTTGTTATTGTTGAATCAAGAAAATATATTTAAGAAAAGAAGTTTAGATTTCTTTTAATTAAAAAATTTAAGGAATGGCTATTATTTTAGACTGCCTGTCATATCCTCGGGCTTAACCCATTCTTCATATTGTTCTTCAGTAACATAACCTAAACGAACTGCTTCTTCTTTTAAAGTAGTGCCATTAGCATGTGCAGTATTTGCAATTTCAGCGGCTTTATAATAGCCAATTTTGGTATTTAAAGCAGTGACTAGCATTAACGAATTATTCAATAATTCATTAATTCTTGAATAGTTTGGTTCAATTCCAGAAACACAATTTACATCAAAAGATACGCAAGCATCACCAATTAGCTGAGCTGATTGTATCACATTAGCAGCCATCATTGGTTTAAAAACATTTAATTCATAATGACCTTGAGTTCCACCGATAGTTACAGCAACATCATTCCCCATAACTTGCGCACAAACCATAGTAATCGCTTCTGCTTGAGTAGGATTTACTTTTCCTGGCATAATAGAACTTCCTGGTTCGTTAGCTGGTATGATAATTTCCCCAATTCCAGATCTTGGCCCAGAGGCCATCATGCGAATATCATTTGCAATTTTATTTAAAGAAACAGCTACTTGTTTTAAAGCACCGTGTGTTTCTACTAATGCGTCATGTGCCGCTAAGGCCTCAAATTTGTTTTTAGCTGTTATAAATGGCATTTCTGTGAAATCTGCTATGAATTTAGCCACTAAAACATCATATCCTTTTGGTGTATTTAATCCAGTTCCTACAGCAGTTCCTCCCAAAGCTAATTGACTTAGGTGTTCCAAAGAATTGCGCAATGCTTTTAAAGCAAAATTTAATTGAGCAACATACCCAGAAAATTCTTGTCCCAAGGTTAGGGGAGTGGCATCCATTAAATGAGTTCTTCCAATTTTAACGACATCTTTAAAATCTTCAGATTTTTTTTGAAGAGTATTTCTTAATTGTTTAATTCCAGGGATGGTGTTTTCTACAATTTTTTTGTAACATGCGATATGCATTCCTGTTGGAAATGTATCGTTTGATGATTGAGACTTATTTACATCATCATTTGGTTGAATAGTTTTTTCTCCCTCTCCAATTATTTTTCCAGCAATTTCATGGGCTCTGTTTGCAATTACTTCATTTACATTCATGTTAGATTGAGTTCCTGAGCCTGTTTGC
>Ga0228653_1000546_pt1 | contig 11965 bp, 11 predicted proteins | sample 65DmetaG_FD_182745 | JGI IMG/M metagenome (GOLD analysis project Ga0228653, IMG submission 182745) | Seawater microbial communities from Monterey Bay, California, United States - 65D | ecosystem: Environmental > Aquatic > Marine > Coastal | place: USA: California | collected 2016-11-02
GTTCACCGCGCCGCTTGCGATGATGTGGTTGGCGATGTAGTTGAGGATCAGCAGATCGGTCTGCGGTTTGAACACCAGCGGGATATCGGCCAGGTCGAAGCTGCGGTGCTCGAAGGTGGACAGCACGGCGACCTTGGTGTTCGGATGGCTGAGGCGACGATCAGTGACCCGGCTCCAGAGGATGGGGTGCATTTCGGCCATGTTCGAGCCCCACAGCACGAAGGCGTCGGCGACCTCGATGTCGTCGTAGCAGCCCATCGGCTCGTCCATGCCGAAGGTACGCATGAAGCCCATCACCGCCGAAGCCATGCAGTGGCGCGCGTTGGGGTCGATGTTGTTGGAGCGGAAACCGGCCTTCATCAGCTTGTTGGCGGCGTAGCCTTCCCACACCGTCCATTGCCCTGAACCGAACATGCCGACGGCCTCGGGGCCATGCTCGCGCAGCGCCTCCTTGGTCTTCTGTTCCATGATGTCGAAGGCCTGTTCCCAGCTCACCGGCTGGAATTCACCCTGCTTGTCGTACACGCCATTCTTCATGCGCAGCAGCGGTTGGTTGAGGCGGTCGACGCCGTACATGATTTTAGACAGGAAGTAGCCCTTGACGCAGTTCAGGCCGCGATTGACCTCGGCCTTGACGTCGCCGTGGGTGGCCACCACGCGGTTGTCGCGGGTGGCGACCATCACGCTGCAGCCGGTGCCGCAGAAGCGGCAGGGCGCCTTGTTCCAGTCCAGGCGGGTCATGTCCGCTTCGGTGATCAGGTTGCTGGCGGTCGTCACCAACGGCAGACCGGCGGCAGCGGCGGCAATGGCAGCAGCGTTGGCCTTGGCAAATTCACGGCGGGAAAGCTTCATTCTGAGTCTCCTTCTGTGTCGAGGAGTTCGTGGTAAACCAGAGCGGCATTGAGCACGCCTGGCAACGCGTTGATCTGTTCGAGGCGGGCGAGGATGTGGCGCTCGTGTTCGGTTTCCAGCACCACCACCAGCTTGCCTTGCGGGCTTTCCTGATGCAGTTCGAGGCCTTCCAACTGGCGCAGGTTGGCTTTCACCGCAGCCAGCCATTCGGGCCGTACGTGCACCAGCAGACTGGAAATATGCATAGAGGCGGCCATGTTCCGTGGCTCCGTAGGTGAGGAAGGATCAGGTGGGTGGACCAGGTGGGCCCAGCAGCATCTGCATGAACCAGATGATGAATCCGTAGCCGCCGACCAGCGCGACCGAAAGGATGGGGAACAGGCAGACCACGAGAAAGACGAACAGGCGAGTTTCCTTGCCTTTCGTGGCTTTGCCCTCGGGCGGGGTAGCCATTCGCTCTTCTCCGTTGCGTTCGCAATTGAGGTTAGACCCTAACGTTAGTAAGGGCAAAGTCTGTTGAGCTGGATCAAGGAAAAGGAATTGCACGAGCGGTAATGGCACGCGCTCGCGATTATCGATAGCGTGCTAATATTTCGTCTGGTTTCATTCACCTGCAGGCGTCACCCGGTTCGGTCTTGCGGCATGTTCCGGCTATCGCTTGCATCCAGCTTCGTGAGCCAGTCCATCCATGTCCGTGACTCATCTGAGCCGTGGCAGCGCCGGTTATCGGCGTGCCACCCTGGCGCTGTTCTGCGCCGGTTTCGCCACCTTCGCCATGCTCTACTGCGTGCAGCCGCTGCTACCTCTGCTGGCGGCGCACTTTCGCGTTTCTGCGGCCAGCAGCAGCCTGGCGCTGTCGCTGAGCACGCTGAGCCTGGCGCTGTGCCTGCTGGTATCCGGTGCGCTGGCCGAGAGCTGGGGGCGCAAGCCGGTGATGGTCGCGGCGCTGGGCCTGGCCGCGCTGCTGGGGATCGCCTGCGCGCTGGTGGAGCAGTGGAGCAGCCTGCTGATCTTGCGTGCCTTGCTGGGGCTTGCGCTGAGCGGTTTGCCAGCGCTGGCCATGGCCTATGTCGGTGAGGAGTTCGACCCCGAAGCGCTACCGGCAGCGATGGGGTTGTATATCGGCGGTACGGCGCTGGGTGGCCTGCTCGGGCGTTTGCTGGCCGGTTTGCTCAGCGACCTGGGCGGCTGGCCCTGGGCCCTGGGCGGCATTGCCGGGCTGGGCTTGCTGGCGCTGGGGCTGTTCATCTGGTTGCTGCCGCCGTCGCGGCATTTCACCGCCCAGCCGCTGTCCGTGCGCGGGCTGCTGGGCAACTTCGCCCTGCACCTGAAGAACCCGCGTTTGCGCGTGCTGTTCGCCCTGGCCTTTCTGCTTATGGGCGGCTTCGTTGCACTGTTCAACTATGTCGGCTTTCGCCTGGCGGGTGCGCCATTCAACCTGTCGGCGACGGTCATCGGCCTGCTGTTCACCGTGTACCTGCTCGGCATTCTCAGTGCTGGCTGGGCCGGGCGCCTGGTGCCACGCTTCGGCGCACGCCAGGTGTTGCACGGCGGCATCGGTCTGATGCTGCTGGGGGTGGCTCTGTGCGCTACGCCCTGGCTGAGCGCTGCGGTGGTGGGGCTGGCGCTGTTCACCCTGGGTTTCTTCGCGGCTCATGCGGTTGCCAGCGGCCAGGTAGGTATCCATGCGCAGGGGGCCAAGGCGCAGGCCTCGGCGTTGTACCTGTGTGCCTATTACCTCGGTTCCAGCCTGGTGGGCTACGTTGGTGGTTATGTCTGGGAGCATGCCGGCTGGCTGGCATTGCTCGGCGTTCTGGCTGCGCTGTTTGTCGTTGCGGGTGCTCTGGTGCGGCGTATCTAGCCTGTTCGCCGCTCGTTCAGTGCAGGTTCAAGGAGGGTTCAGCGGGGATTCAGTCGTCTTCCGGCAGACTCGTTGCCAAGTTGATCAAAACCGCAACGAGAGGAATGACGCCATGAAAATCACCCTGAACCGTATCGCCTTCGCTACCTGCCTGGCCCTGGGTGCAAGCGCTGCCCAGGCCAACGACAATTTCGTCGGCCTGACCTGGGGTCAGACTGACAACAACATCCAGAAATCCAACGCGCTGAATGCCAACCTCGGCAACCCCAAGTTGGACAAAGTGATCAATGGCGAGGGCACCTGGGGTGTCCGCGCCGGCCAGAAGACCGCCGATGGTCGCTACTACGCGACTTACGAGAATGTCTCCGACAGTCACAATGGCTACAAACTGCGTCAGCAGAATCTGCTCGGCAGCTACGACATGTTCGTCCCGCTGGGTAGCAACAACACCAAGCTGTTCGGTGGTGTAACCGCCGGTCTGGTCAAGCTCGAGCAGGAGAGCCGCGGCTTCTCCCGTGACAGCGACATCGGATTTGCTGCAGGTTTGCAGGCCGGTATCCTGCAGGAACTGAACAGCAATACATCGATCGAAGCCGGCTATCGTTACCTGCGTACCAACGCCAGCACAGAAATGGCACCGCGTGGTGAGGGCAAGGCCGGGTCGCTGGATCTGCATAGCAGTTCGCAGCTCTACCTCGGCGCCAACTTCGCCTTCTAATGGCGGCTTAGCGTTACCAGGCCGGGCATCAGTCCGAGTGAAAACGTAGCGAGCGAAGGTCAGGCAAGGCAAAAGCCGGCGAAGAAGCGCAGTTTACGACTTGTAAATGAGCATTCTGAGCCGGGTTTTAACGCAGCATGGCCGAGCGCAGTAGTTTTCACGCTGACTGATTTGCCCGGCCTTCGTACAACTTAAAAAGGGGAAGTCTCATGAAATTGCTGGTGGTGGAAGATGAGGCGTTGCTGCGTCACCATCTGTTCACTCGCCTCAGTGAAAACGGGCATGTGGTGGATGCCGTGCGCACCGCCGAAGAAGCACTGTACCGAGCTGAGTCCTTCAATCATGACCTGGCCCTGGTCGACCTCGGTCTGCCCGGTATGAGCGGTATCGACCTGATCCGTGAGCTGCGCAGCCAGGACAAGAACTTTCCAATTCTGATCCTCACCGCGCGTGGCAACTGGCAGGACAAGGTCGAAGGCCTGTCCTGCGGCGCCGACGACTATGTGGTCAAGCCGTTCCAGTTCGAAGAGCTGGAAGCACGCTTGAACGCGCTGCTGCGACGCTCCTCCGGGTTCACCAAGTCGACCATCGAGGCAGGTTCGCTGGTGCTGGACCTCAACCGCAAGCAGGCCACAGTGGATGAGCAGTCGCTGCAACTGACGGCCTACGAGTACCGCATCCTCGAGTACCTCATGCTGCATCACCAGCAGGTGGTGGCCAAGGAACGCCTGATGGAGCAGCTCTATCCGGGCGATGACGAGCGTGACCCCAACGTCATAGAGGTGCTGGTTGGTCGTCTGCGGCGCAAGCTGGAGGCGGTGCTGGGCGGCAAACCGATAGAAACCGTGCGCGGCCAGGGCTACATGTTCAACGAGCGCTGCAAGTGAGTCGAACGCGCGCCGTTCTGCGCAAGCTGCGCATACGTTTCGGCTCGCTGCGCCTGCGCCTGATGCTGGCCAGTGCCGCACTGGCAATGCTGTTCATGCTGTTGCTGATGCCCGTGCTGCAGGGCGTATTTCTCATGGCCCTGGAGCAGACCGTGGAGAAACGTCTGGCCTCCGATGCGGCTGCACTGATATCTGCTGCGCGTATCCATGACGGCCAGTTGCACATGCCGGACAAGATGCCTGACGAGGAATTCGACAACCTCGACTCGCACCTGCTGGGCTTCATCTTCGACCGTGAAGGCCAGATGATCTGGCGCTCACGCTCCTCCATCGACGAGTTGGTGCGCTACCTGCCGCGCTACGATGGTCGCGGTCACGAGTTCATCCGCATTCGCGACGACAGCGGCCAGGAATACTTCGTATACGACGTGGAAGTGGATTTGCTGCGCGGCGACCAGACTGCGCTGAGCATCGTGACCATGCAGCCGACGCGCGAATACCAAGGGCTGTTCAACGGCTTTGCCTGGCAGCTGCGACTGTGGCTGGGCATCGCCCTGCTGGTATTGTTGGGTCTGCTCTGGTTTGGCCTGACCTGGGGCTTTCGCAGCCTGCGTGGTCTCAGCGACGAGCTCGATGGGGTGGAGGCCGGCACCCGCCAGCGCCTGAGTGACGAACACCCACGCGAACTGCTGCGCCTGACCAATTCCCTCAACCGCCTGCTCGACAGCGAGCGGCGTCAGCGCGAGCGTTATCGCGACTCACTGGAAGATCTTGCCCACAGCTTGAAAACACCACTCAGCGTGTTGCAAGGCATAGGTGAAACCCTTGCCTCTCAGCACGAGAATCGCGAGCAGGCGCAACTGATGCAGGCGCAAATCGAACGCATGAGTCAGCAGGTTGGCTATCAATTGCAGCGCGCCAGCCTGCGCCGCAGTGGCCTGGTACGCCATCGCGAGCAGGTCTGGCCGGTGCTCGACGGTTTGTGCCGCTCGCTGGACAAGGTCTACCGCGACAAACGTGTCGAAGCGACGCTGGAAGTGCCCGAGCACAGTCAGATCACCATGGAACGTGGCGCGCTGATGGAGCTGCTCGGCAACCTGCTGGAGAACGCTTACCGCCTCTGCCTGCATCGCGTACGTGTCAGGCTGCAGCCCCTGGCTGGCGGCTGCCTGATCACCATCGAGGACGACGGCCCCGGTGTACCGCAGCAGCAGCGTGAGCGGGTGCTACAGCGCGGTGAGCGTCTGGATGCACAGAATCCGGGGCAGGGCATCGGCCTGGCGGTGGTGGAAGATATCGTCGAAAGCTACGACGGTGAATTGAGTCTGGAAGATTCCGAATTGGGTGGCGCCTGCTTCAGGGTGCGGTTGTACGACTGACTGGCTGCCGTTACCGCTGAGAGGTCGCCGCGCACTAGCGGTACCCGATAGCTCCCACGTGCCGTGTGACAGCCCTCTGCGTCACCGGTTTCCACGCTCTGCGGGCGGGAGCAGAGCGTGGAAACGAGCCCATTTATCGTCACGCCTGCGAAAGCGCGAGTCCAGGGTGTTCGCAGGTTCGGATGCTCTCCCAGCTTTACCAGCACTGTTCAGGGATTGGGAAGCTCTCCTGCCTGCGCGGAAGTGACGGCTATGTTGGGCGTCAAGCTGTGGGCCATTGAATTTGTATTGTACCTTCGGCACAACCTTTAATATTAACCTTTAGGGAGGTTGGGCGATAAACGAGTGAAGCAGTGCCTATTTCTTCAGGCAAAAAATTTGGAGCAATTTCATGGATTGGAGGCGGGGCATGGCCTGGGTAAAGATTAAGAAATATGAACTGCCCCCTGAGACCGAATAGATAGCCTCCAATATAGCCGTCGCGTGAGATCGGTGAGATCAGGATTTCGTTAGCGCGATGAGCATACTGCGTATTTGGGAATAGGAAATACGCCCCCATTTTTTCGGATAGCACTTCATCTCCAAACGCTACCGCGAGTAGATAGGGGCTTGGCCAGCCTGGCTTAGACTCTGCCATGCCGCAGCCGATATGATTGTTGCACCCAATGCTTAGATTAACAGCAGTTTTTACAAGCCAGCGCTCTAGGAGTGAACCATTCAAGGAGGATTCACTATTGCCTGTGGCGAAAGCTGAAATTGAATGTTTGGCAGTTTCGTCAGTTGGTGAAAGATCGTTGTTGTGCTTTGTACATAGATGCTTTCGCTGCAATGCGTTGATACCAATATGCCTTTCTGATTTTTTGCACCATTCGAAGCCTGAGACATAAATATTTTTGTCAGGGAAAAGTGACTTTGATATCAAATGCTCTTTCGACATGCCGCGATCGCAGTCTGCTCGATAGTTTGCCCAGCATTTGGAGTAATCAGGGGGCATGGTGGTCAACTTTTTAAAGGGCCGAATTTAGCCGCTCCCGAATGAGAGACTTGAGCCATTTGTTATACATGCATGATGTATGAATTATAATGTTGATAGATTCGAACGCAGGTCTCCAGCAAAGGTTTCAATTGACGTTAAAGCATCAAGCACGAAGGGGTAGGTGATTTCTATGTGGTCACCGTCTTTATTCTTTCCATTTCGATGGACGATGTCGTGTCGGATTACGGCGATGCGGCATGCCTCTTTTATGGAGAGTTCTATTTTCTTTCCAGTTATGCCGCTTAGTATTTTTATAGTCTTCGGGATGTCATGGTATAAGTTTTCAGATAGCTTTCCTATTACAAATTTCTTTATTCCATCTTTCTCGATTGATATCTCGCGCAGCTTGAATGGCGTGTCGCAAAACGGCTTTACGTTTTTAATTGTGTTTTTTAGGTGTGCGTCGTTAGAGGCTATTAAGGACTTGGTGATGTCCTCTAGGTACACCTCCAAAACTGTTACCGCATGAGCTAAAACCATTTTTAAGTATGTTTGGTTAGCTGACATTGCGCTATTTTCTGCTATCATGGTTCTTAGTTCTGATATGTCTTTTGCGAAGATGAGGTCGGCATCTTTAAGTGTGAGGAATATATAGTAATCATATTCATCTTGACGGTGGGCTTCTTCCTCTAGTAAATACTGATCCTCGCAATATTCTTCAAATGCTTTTACTGCTTCGTTCCATGTTTCTGATCCTTCCTCGCCGGCATCCTCGCCGTAGTTCTCTTCAATCCATTCATACATGGGCTCTAATTCTTCTCGCCTCATCCACTCTTCTTTTGCTCTTCCCATGTCATGGCCTCAGGTTGGGTTTTGTTTTCTCGCATAACCTTCCCTATCGTCTTGCAAGTCCTTGTCTGGCCTGAAGATGCTCGCTGCAAACGCGACAGCACTCATGAGGAAAAGCAACATGGAGAACGGCAAGCTTATGCCTCTGGCGCATTGCCAGCAGGCTTGGGTCAGAAGTTAGTGCAGGACTGTCTGCTCTGTCCATCCACAAAGTCAGATGTACAGACAGCAATACGCCTTACCCCTCCTGCGCCCGATAAGCCCCTGGCGTGAGCCCCGTCCATTTCTTGAACGCGCGATGAAAGGCCGAGGGTTCAGAGAAGCCGAGTTGTTCGGCGATGTCCTGAATCGCCAGTTCGTCGCGGCCCAGATGGTAGATGGCGAGGTCGCGGCGCAGATGGTCCTTGAGTTCCTGGAAGCTGGTGCCTTCCTCGCGTAAGTGACGACGCAGGGTTTGCGGGCTGGTGTGCAGTTGCTGAGCTACCTGTTCCAGGTCCGGCCAGGTGCGGCAGTCGCGGCCGAGCAGGCGACGAATCTGGCTGATCAGGCTATCGCCGCCGTCGGGGCGGGCCAGCAGATCGGCGGGTGAGTGCTGGAGGAATTGCTTGAGGGTGCGTTCGTCCTGCAGCAACGGCATGGCCAGGTAGCGGGCGTGGAACAGCAGGCTGTTTTGCCCGGCGGAGAACCGTCGCGTGCAGGGGAACAGCAGCTCGTACTCGGCGGCATGCGCGGGTTCGGGGTAGGCGAAGGTGGCTTCTTCCAGGCGAATGCGCTGGCCGATCAGCCAACTGCCGAGGCGGTGCCAGATCACCAGCAGACTTTCGACCAGAAAATGATCCGGGTCCCACAGCGTGCTGTCGTCGACGCTCAGCCGTGCCCAGTCACCTTCGCGTTGCAGCTGGATGCCCGGTGCATCGGGAAACAGGCCGTAGAACATCGCGCCACGACTCAGGGCTTTTTCCAGGCTGCGGCAGTGGATGATGGCGTGGCCCATCATGGCGAAGGTGCCGCGTTTGCTCGGCTGGCGGCCGAACCCGAGGTACTCGTCGTCCAGCGCTTCCCACAGCAGTTGCATCAGCCGGGAGAATTGTTCCGGGGCGATGCGTGCGCGCGGCTCGACCAGCACGGCGCTCTGGATGCCAGCCTGACGCAGTATCAGCTCGCAGGCCAGGCCTTGGCGATCCGCACCGCGCAGGGCGGCGCGGACAAAGTGGCTGGCAATGGTGCGTTCGCGCATGCTGGGTTTCCGAAAGCGAGGGTGGTCGATGGTAGGCAGTTGCTCCCAGCCAGGGCAAGCCAACCGAGCGATTGGGTCAACCGAGGCTGAGCGCATGGGTCATTGAGGGGCGGCGGGGCGGCCCTTAACCTCAAGGGCATAACAACAGCGGAGGACCCGCCCCATGCAACGCAACCATTTCGATACCGAGCACAACCTGTTCCGCGACGCCTTCGCCGCGTTTCTCGATAAAGAGGTGGTACCGCATCAGGAGGAGTGGGAGGCCGCTGGCGTGGTGGATCGCAGCGTGTGGCGCAAGGCCGGCGAGATGGGCTTCCTGTTGCCCTGGGCGGACGAAGAGTACGGCGGTGCCGGGCTCAAGGACTTTCGCTACGAGCAGATCATGTGCGAGGAGCTGGCGCGCATCAACGAACCGGGTTTCATGATCCCGCTGCACTCGGCGTTGTGCGGCCCCTATATCGCCGAGTACGGCAATGCCGAGCAGAAGGCGCGCTTCATGCCGGGCATTATCAGCGGTGAAACCATCCTCGCCGTGGCCATGACCGAGCCGTCTGCCGGCTCCGACCTGGCCGGCATGCGTACCACGGCCGTGGACAAGGGCGATCACTGGTTGCTCAACGGTTCCAAGGTGTTCATCTCCAACGGCTACCTGGCTGATGTAGTGATCGTCGCGGCCAAGACCGACCCGGCCAACAAGCACGCCATGGGCCTGTTTCTGGTGGAGCGGGGCATGCCCGGTTTCGAGCGCGGCAAGAAGCTGAAGAAGCTCGGCATGCACAGCCAGGACACCGCCGAGCTGTTCTTCAATGACGTCAAGGTGCCCAAGGACAATCTGCTGGGCGATGCCAAGGGCGGCTTCTTTTATCTGATGAACATGCTGGCCCAGGAGCGCCTGACCAATGCCTGTGGCGCAGTGGCCGGCGCCGAGGCGGCGCTGCAGACCACCATCGCGTACGTCAAGGAACGCCAGGCCTTTGGCCGCCCCGTCGCGCACTTTCAGAACACCCGCTTCAAGCTGGCGGAAATGCGCACGCAGGTCGACGTGGCCCAGGTGTTCACCGACCGCTGCGTGATGGATCACAACCAGAAGAAGCTCACTCCCGAAGTGGCTGCCGAGGCCAAGCTGTTTACCACCGAACTGCTCGGCAAGGTGGTGGACGAGGGTGTGCAACTGCACGGTGGTTGGGGCTACATGTGGGAATACCCGATCTGCAAGATGTACGCGAACGCACGCATCCAGCGGATCTTTGCCGGTACTTCGGAAATCATGAAGGAGATCATCAGCCGTGGGATGAAGCTGTAGCGGCCGTTCGACGGAGAGTGGATATGAATCTTGCGATTGACGCATGGGCTCAGCCCGCCGGTGGCCAGTTGCGCGAGCGCATGCCGGAGGTAGCGCGGCTGTTCGAGAAGTCCGGCAGTGCGCACCTGCTGGATGTGCGACTCGGCCCCGAGGAGACCATCGCACAGATGGACGAGGCGGGCGTTGACAAGCTGATGCTGGCCGCCTGGTGCCGCCCCGAGGGCTGGGTGTTCAGCAACGATGAGATCGCCGAGTTTACCCGGGCCTTTCCCGAGCGCTTCGTCGGCGTGGCCACGGTCGATCTGAGCAAGCCGATGGCCGCCGTGCGCGAGCTGGAGCGGGCCGTGCACGAGCTGGGCTGCAAGGCACTGCGCATCGTGCCCTGGCTGTGGAAGTTGCCGCCGAACGACCGGCGCTACTACCCGCTGTACGTGAAGTGCATCGAGTTGGACATTCCCTTCTGCACTCAGGTTGGCCATACCGGCCCGCTGCTGCCGTCGGAAACCGGGCGACCGGTACCCTATCTGGACGAGGTGGCGTTGGACTTCCCGGAGCTGCGCATCGTCGCCGGGCATATTGGCCATCCCTGGACGGACGAGATGATCGGCGTGGCCTGGAAGCACGATAACGTCTTCATCGATACCTCGGCCTATCTGCCTCGTTATTACCCGGCGCAGCTGCTGCAGTACATGCAGAGCTACGGTGCGCACAAGGTGCTGTTCGGCAGCAACTTCCCCCAACTGTCCCTGAGCCGCTGCATGGCCCAGGTCAGGGAACTCGGTCTGGCCGCCGAGGTGGAGGCACAATTTCTGTACGGTAACGCCCGCCGGGTGTTCGGCCTCTAATGTCCGACTGATCGATACCCCCCGGCGCCATGCCGGGATCTACCGCTGGCCCCGCACAACAACCGACAACAGGTGCGCCGCGATGACCGAACCACTGCAACTGCCGCTGCAACGCTTCAACCACTGGCTGGATCGGCAGCCCGATGCCATCTGGCTGCGTCAGCCGGTCGATGGCGTCTGGCATGACTACAGCTGGCGCCAGGTCGACGAGCAGGCGCGGCGCCTGGCCAGCGCGCTGCTGGCGCTGGGCTGCGTACCGGGCGAGCGCGTTGCGCTGCTGGCGAAGAACTGCGCCGAATGGTTTATCAGCGACCTGGCGATCCAACACGCCGGACTGGTGAGCGTGCCGCTTTATCCGCTGCAGGCGCCGGAACAGATCGCCTATGTACTGGAGCATGCCGGCTGCAAGGTAATTCTGCTGGGCAAGCTGGATGAGCCGGACAAGCTGGCCAGCGGCATCGCGGCGCATATCACCCGCATCGCCATGCCTTATCCGACCATGGCCGCCGAGCATCAATGGCAGACATTGCTGGCGGCGCATGAGCCGCTGCTCGGCGCGCATCTGCAGCGTGGTGAGGATCTGCTGTCGATTCTCTACACCTCTGGCACTACCGGGCAGTCCAAGGGCGTGATGCTCTCGGCACATGCCATGGCGTTCTCTGCGGCCAACGCCACGGCGGAGCTGAACATGACGCCGCAGGATCAGTTCTTCTCCTACCTGCCACTATCGCATGCCGCCGAGCGCTTCCTGGTCGAATTCAACAGCCTCTACTGCGGCGCACCGGTGGCCTTCGTCGAGTCGCTGGAGACCTTCGCCAGCGACCTGCGCCAGGTGCGTCCCACCGTGTTCTTCTCGGTGCCACGGTTGTGGACGCGCTTTCAGCAGGGTGTGCTGGAGAAGTTGTCGGCGCACAAGCTCGAGCGTCTGCTGCGTATCCCGCTGCTGGGGCGGCTGGTGGCGCGCAAGGTGCGGGCGGGGTTGGGGCTGGATCGTGCGCGCGTGCTGGTGTCCGGTGCGGCGGCGATTTCCACCGGGCTGCTGGAGTGGTACCGGCGCC
>Ga0228653_1000569_pt1 | contig 11671 bp, 7 predicted proteins | sample 65DmetaG_FD_182745 | JGI IMG/M metagenome (GOLD analysis project Ga0228653, IMG submission 182745) | Seawater microbial communities from Monterey Bay, California, United States - 65D | ecosystem: Environmental > Aquatic > Marine > Coastal | place: USA: California | collected 2016-11-02
ATGCATCTACACCTTTAACGTTTAATCCCATACCTTCATATTGATGAAGCACGCTTTCAAACTCATTCTTTCTCAATAACCCATTATTAACAAAAATACAATACAGATTTTCACCAATGGCTTTGTGTAATAAAACTGCTGCTACAGAAGAATCTACACCTCCAGATAATCCTAAAACAACCTTATCATCTCCAACGGTTTCCTTTATGTTGGCTACTGTTGTTTCAACAAACGAATTTGGAGTCCAAGTCTGAGCTACACCAGCAATTTTAACTAAAAAATTTTCAAGTAATTGTTTCCCATCAGTAGAATGATATACCTCGGGGTGAAATTGAATTGCGAAAGTATCTTCACCATCAATTCTAAAGGCTGCATTTGTTACATCTGATGTACTTGCTAAATGAATTGCATTTGTTGGTAATTCTTTAATCGTGTCTGAATGACTCATCCAAACTTGGCTTCCTTCGGAGATGTCAGAAAAAAAAGTTTCGTTGTCTTTTATAAAAGATAAATTAGCTCTTCCATATTCTCTTGTATCTGAGGGTGCTACTTTACCACCAGAAAAATGTGCTAAATATTGAGCTCCATAACAAACCGCTAACATTGGTTTTTTTCCTCTAATTTCTGATAAATCAGGATGAGGGGCTTCATCAGATCTAACAGAAGATGGGCTTCCTGATAAGATAACTGCTTTAAAGTCATTAACGTTTGCGGGTTGTTTGTTGTAAGGGTGAATTTCACAATAAATATTCAACTCTCTTACTCTTCTCGCAATTAATTGGGTGTATTGCGATCCAAAATCTAAAATAAGTACCTGGTGTTGTTGCATGTGCAAAAATAGTACTTCAATTTATAAATAAAAGCTTTGTGTTTATAAAATTTCACAAATTAATACCGATATACTATCGCATTAATATTCATACCAGCTCCAACCGATGCCAAAATGATGATATCACCTTTTTCAATAGATTGGTCTTCTAGATTACCTTTGATTACTAAATCTAACAATGTAGGCACAGTGGCAACTGAACTATTCCCTAATTTATGGATACTCATTGGCATAACTCCATCAGGCACAGGTGTTTTATACAATCTAAAAAAACGTTTAATGATGGCTTCATCCATCTTTTCGTTAGCTTGATGAATAAATATCTTTTTTACTTCACTAATATCAATACCAGTTTTATCAAGAGCTGTTTTCATAGCCGAAGGCACATGATTTAAAGCAAATTCATAAATCTTTCTTCCATGCATTTTTATGTAACGAACATCAGGGTCTTCTAAAGTTTGATATGATTTTCCAAAAAACAAATGATAAGCCTCTTCTTCACTAAAAGTTTGTGAGGCATGACTTAAAATTCCAGCATCTTGCCCATTATTTTTTTCAACGATACAGGCTCCTGCTCCATCACTATAGATCATAGAATCTCTGTCAAATTTATCTACTACCCTAGATAAAGTCTCAGCTCCAATAACAAGTATTTTTTTTGCAATCCCTGCTTTTATAAATGCTTGTGCTTGAATAACACCTTCTACCCAACCCGGACAACCAAATAAAATATCATAAGCAACACAATTGGGATTTTTAATCCCTAACCTATACTTTACTCTTGTGGCTAAACTTGGTAATAAATCACTTTGTATGGCTGTAGATTTAACATCTCCGAAATTATGAGCCAAAATAATATAATCTAATTCCTCAGGATTAATAGCTGCATCTTCTATAGCTTTTTGAGCTGCAAAAAAACCTAAGTCTGAGGTATTGTATTTAGGTGATGCATATCTTCGTTCAACAATTCCTGTGATGGCTTTAAATTTTTCAATAATAAGTTCGTTATCATTTGGTATTTCCGTACCATCAGCATTTAAAAAACAATTTTCTAAAAATTGTTTATTTTCTTTTTTAATTTCTGGAATGTAAGACCCAGTTCCTGTTATGGTTGAAGATATCATTATGTTTACATTATTTCAAATACAAAGAAACTAATTATTAGTTGTATTTAACTTTTAATTAGTATAGTTTTTACGATGTTCAAACATTTTAACTCTATTTTATTCTAAAATTATAGGTATGAACTATCAAATGAAAAAGGCAATAATGATGCAATGGAATTAGTTTTTACAACGTTACCTATTTCACCCATAAACAAAATTTCCATGTCTTCTTTTTGATTAACTTCATACTCCAGTAAGGTTTGTCTACATGCACCACATGGGCCCACTGGCTTGTCTAATTGTTTGTTTGAGGAGACGGCTGTAATGGCTATTTTTTTTACTTTTTTATTTGGATATGAAGAACCTGCTTTCCAGATTGCTACTCGCTCAGCACACATACCAGACGGATAAGCTGCATTTTCTTGATTATTCCCTGAAATGATAGAATTATCTTCCATAAGGAGTGCTGCACCCACACTAAACCTAGAATAAGGAGCATAAGCCATTTTTGCAGCTTTAATGGCTTCTTCCATTAAATTTTTATCAGCAATAGGTAGCTCATTAATATCTCTGAAAATAAAAGCCGAAGTTCCAGTATTAATTTCCTTCATTCATAATATTTTATATTAAGAAATACTTAGTCTTAATAATCATAATAAATTTCTCCTAAGTCAAAGGATAGAGAAAAACGAAGCGAATTTTCTAATGGATTATTTACATCTGACGAATTGATTAAATACGACAAATCTACATTTAAAGCATTTGTTTTAAATCCAGCTCCCATGGTAAAAAATTTCCTATTTCCTTTGTTTTCACTTTCATGAAAATATCCCAATCGTAAGGCAAAAGCATCATTATAGAGATACTCAGCACCTAAGGCATAAGTGACTTCTTCTAACTCTTCACTAAACCCTCCTTCAGCATCACCAAATGAGCTGAATATACCTGATAAAAATCCTTTTTCTTGATCAGAACCGTCTTCTTGAGGCGATGGTACCAATAGTTTTGTGAATTCTGTATTAATACTTAACGTATTGTAGGCATCTAATATAAAATCAAATCCTCCACCAAATTTTAAATTTGTTGGAATAAAATCTTCTTCACCAGGAACATAAGATACTTTTGGTCCAATATTAGCAATATTAAAACCAATTCTATAACGTCCATCAAAATTTCCATAATTTTTCTCATAGGACTGATAATAACCAGAAACATCTACAGCAAATGAGTTAATAGGTTGAAGTGTTGAATTTGTTCCTGTAAAGGCAAGGTTAGATCTAAAGTAACGACCACTAACCCCCATAGAAAATGTTTCACTTAATTTTAACGCATAGGTACCGGATAATGCAAATTCATTAGGATTAATTGTTCCCGTTGGAAGCCCAGTATTATCAGTTAAATCTACTTGACCTAATGAAAAATATCTAAATTCTGTTCCCCATGCAGCATTATCACTAATTCTTTTAATATAAGAGGCACTACCAATAAAGATATCATCAGTTAAATTTCTCAACCATGGAGAATAATTAATTCCTATCATTACTTCTTGTCCACTAAATGCAATTTTAGATGGATTGTGAAACAAGGAGCTTGCATCTGCTGATGTAGATACCCCAACATCACCCATTGCTCCTGCCCTTGCATCAGGTATAATTAATAAAAATGGCGTTGCCGTTGTAATTCCTCCACTTTGTGCTGAAACTCCAATATTACTTAAAATACAAATAATTAATACTATCCCTATTTTCCTCATGTCTTTGATTTACTTTTCTTATTAAAACGTAAATATCGTAATAAATTATAATATGACTAGCTTTTCATACTTTTCTGACGATATATTACTTGTTGTTGATGTTACTTTTAATTTATAAATATATACTCCTTTTCCTAACTTATTCCCAAAATCATCTAAACCATTCCAGGAGATATTTCTGGATAAATTACCAGTTGTTTGAACCAACTGATTAATAGTTTTCACTAATTTTCCTGAAACTGTAAAAATTTGAACCTGAACTTCAAGAGGTTCGTTGGGCTTGTTATGGTTAAACCAGAATTCGGTATAATTTACGAATGGATTAGGATAGTTTAAAACATTATCTAATATTACACTATTATCACTTACAACTACAAAACTTAACATTGCCTCTGATGAATTATTATAAGTATCCCATGCCTTAAGTTTTAGTGTATGGGGTCCTACAGATAAATCTCGTAATCGATAGACTACCTTACCTCGAGTAAAATCATCTAATTCCGTTTGATAAAAATCATTCATAATAATCGGATTGGATTCATCCCCATCTAAAATTCCTACAATATCATGATCTACTGCAGTAACAGAGGTATTAATTCCACTTAAGTCAAATAATTTTGCAATTAAATTTGGTGATGCATTTGTATTCGCGCCATCTAAAAAAGACTCATCATTCATAAATAATTGAATTTCAGGACCAAGAGTATCTTCAGGAGCATTTTCATTAATCCCCCCTACAATTACATCGGTATTGTAACCTGTTTTATCGAGTACTTCATTGGTAGCATAAAAACTTAACTTCCCTTTTCCATAAGCAATTTTCACATCTCTGGGTACAATAAATTCAAATTTGAAATTTCCATTTTCTACGGTTGCTAAGCCTCTAAATAGTTTACTTTCTTGAGAATCAAAAACTTCTATATTCCCAGAATTATCATTATCTAATGTTGATTTATCAATTGGCTTATCAAATACGGTTGTAGATAAACTTCCATTAAAATCGGTTAATACAGCATTGAGATTATCAGTAACAACTCCCTCAAAACTAACTTTAGACAGAGCCTTAAGCGTATCTATTGATTGAGTAATGTCTACACCATTCATTTTTGAAATTTTAATATTTGGTTTTGGAATTGCTAATTTTTTTACAGGATCACCAAAATAATAAATGAAAAACTTTTGAACCTGTGTGTAATTATTTTTTGTTTTCACCAAAGATTCTGAAATGGTTAAATCTTCATCATTAAATTCTAATAAAGTAGCAATTAATCTTTTATTAAATGCTTGACCAACACTTATAAAAACTAATCTGGTAGTTGAGATCATGGAAGCCGCTCCCCCTGTTGTATTCCAAAAAACATTTTCCCCAGCCGAAATTCTTATTGGATTATCAAATCTTGAAAATTCACAAGTAATGGTTATAAAAAGTGGAAGTGTGTTTTCATTTTTAAACCCCTTAACTTGAGGAATATCTAAAAATCGTTCAGATGCAAAACCATTTTCTCCCCCATGTCCAAAATAATCAAAAACTAGTGTACCTGATTCTATGGCTCTAGTAATTGCCTCCTTAACATCTGGATAGCGTTCTCCTCCCGAAGAATTTTGTTGTACATAGGCATCTGCATAAATTTTATTGATATTAAAAATTGGTTTATTGGCTTTAATATCATCAGCAATAGTCTCCACTCCTGGTTGAATTGCTTCATCAGATGGAGCATCAATATCATCGGCTACTAAGGTGATTGTATTTCTCCAATCTCCAAATGAATCAACATTATAATCTCTTAAAATTTTATCAACTACATCTTTGGCTTGTTGCTGAGTTGAAACCGGAATTCTTCCCGTTGCAATTTCCATAGTATGTGCTCCAGACATTGTCCCCTCAGATTCTTCAAGCATCCCAAAAAAATCATCTGTAACATATGAATACGCTAAATCATAACTATCAGTTGACAAATACACTGGTACAATATTATTGTTTCCAATAATTCTATCTTTATAATCATAGGATGCATCTCCAAAAAAACAAACATATTTCAATTGATCATCAGGTGTTGAATTTAATTCATAAACATGTTTGATAAAATCTCTAATTCCTGTAATATCTCTACTACCCGAGGAAAATTCATTATAAATCTCATCTAAATTGACAACTTTTGCTGTTAATCCAGAGTTTTCTATGTGATAGTCTGCAATTCTCTGAGCTTGATCTTCAAATTCATCAGTAGTAATAAGAAGGTAGTTGATATCTTTTATTGCATGTACATTTTGATTTTTAATTTTAGAGTTGGAAAGGATTTCTGGGGTATAATAATCATCTTGATGCAGCACAATATATTCTTGCAAAACTCCAGAATTTGCTTTGAAAGTGAAAGTTCCTGAAGTTGATTCATTAATTATATTGGTTGCATTAATTGGATCAGTTACGTTCCAAATTTGAGATATATTTTGTGAATTCTGAATCTGATACTCAACTACACCTGATGTATTTGTGGCCTCAAAGCTTCGAAAAGAAAACTGGAAATCATCTACTATCAACTGTTTTTTTCCTGACACTTCAATATAATCTAAATAAGCTCTAGCTGATGGATTGCCCCCGTTATTGTAATTTAAATTAAAATCAATAGTAGGCGTTGAGATTGAGAGATTAGCGCTTTGCGATCTATCTGATGCTCGATTACCAGAACCTGAACTTACACTTGTACTAAAATTTAAATTAAAAAGATCTTGAGAGTTTACCTTAACTTGCATTGAAGAAGTTAATTCAGATACAGCCACTGCTCTAACTTTTATATTTACGGGCTCAGTTATAACTATATTTGGAAATGGTATTTCAAGTGACAACTCATTATCTACACTAAAATCTTCTCCAAGCCATTTTTTACCAACTGCAAAAAGATTAGTGGTTTCTTTTTCATAAAAAACATAATCATTAAATGTAGTAATCTGAGTACTAGCAGAACCAACAACAGGAGAAGAACTCTGTATTCTCTTTCCATCATCTTCATTAATGGTAATAAAATAATAGGATTGATCTGAATATATGTTTTGTTTATGATTAACAGTTCCTTGAACGGGATTTACATCCCAGCTATGAGGTCCTTTAGCATAAAAAAGAATATAATCATTGGAATCAAAAGAATTATCTTCCTCACCCTCAATAAATATTGCATTCTCTTGCAGATCATCATACCTAAAATCTGCATTTAATTCAGGTAATAATTGACCTCCATTTCCATAAATATGGATTTTTTTTGGATTTAAATTATTTGTTGAAATTCCTAATCGTTGTAAAAAAGCTCTATCAATTTTAAAAACACCTGTGGTGTCAATTGAAAACTTATACCAATTTCCATTGGCTAGTACTGAGTTTGTCACTTGGCCATAACTTACTACAGACAAAAAAAGAAAGAGAATAGGTACTAAAATATGTTTTTTCAATGCAATCATTCTTCAAAGAACGCAAATAATATGGATATATTTTGTGTTAAAAATTGTTAAATCATAATATAAGAAAAAGTGTTGCGTTATCTTTATATCGTAAACAATTTACACCACATAAAATTACAAAACATCTTGTATGAAAACAATTTTATTGTAAATTGCCGAAAAAAAATTAGAATCTTATTATTTGATATTATATATGAAGAACTATTCTAGAATAACCCTTCTCTTACTAAGCGCTGTTTTACTTTATAATTGTAATTCAACCAATAAAGGTAAATCTTCGTTAACGGGTTGGAATTTTAATGATCCTAAGTTTGGTGGTTATATTAAAGGAACCTCATTTCAAGGCCAAAAAACTCCTGACGGAATGGTTGGAATTGAAGGAGGTACATTTGTTATGGGACAAGTCCAAGACGATGTAATGTTTGATTGGAATACCACACCTCAAAAAATGCACGTACGCTCATTTTACATGGATGAAACAGAAGTTACCAATTCAGAATATCTTTTATATCTTCAGGTAACCAAAGAAGTATTCCCTCCAGAAGAAGAGAAATACAAAAATATTTATGCTTCTGCATTACCCGATACACTGGTTTGGAGAAGTAGTTTAGGAAATACGGAACTTTTATCTGAAAGTTACCTAAGACACCCTGCATATGCTGATTACCCAGTAGTTGGAGTAAGTTGGTTGCAAGCTGTTCAATATTGTAAATGGAGAACAAGTGCTGTAAACCTTAAAAACTTGATAGACAAAGGAGTTTTATCTAATGTCTTAGCAAATGATACCGTTCGAAACTTTTTTGATACGGATTTATATTTAGAAAATCCTTATAAATTATTTGATGGTGATTCAACGGTATATAAAAGAGGTTTACCGGATAATAAAATTAGAAAAAAAGGAGTGCCTAGACCTGAAAAAGGAGCTTTTACTGGAAGACAAGTAACTTCTCTTGATGGAATCTTATCTCAAAAATTTAGATTACCTACAGAGGTTGAATGGGAATATGCTGCTAAGGCAAATACTGAAAATAGAGAATACAACAATATTAGAGGAAGAAAAAAGTTTGCCTGGGACGGAAAGTATACAAGAGAAAAATCTAATCGATATAAAGGAAGTCAGTTAGCAAACTTCAAACAAAGCAAAGGTAACTATAGTGGTTTATCTGGTTGGTCTGAAGATGGATCAGACATTCCTATCGCAGTGAGATCTTATCCACCAAATGGATACGGTCTTTATGACATGTCTGGAAATGTTGCAGAATGGGTGGCTGATGTCTACAGACCCATCATAGACAGTGAAGCCAACGATTTTAATTTCTACAGAGGAAATAACTTTAGAAAAAAATTAATAGACTCAACTGGTCAGGTTGTAATTATAGGGGAATCAGATCAAGCAAAAGTTGTTTATGATACCTTACCTAATGGAAAAGTAGTTGTCTCAAACTTACCTGGTGAGATTAAATATGTACCGGTTACTATGAGTGACGTATTCATGAGAACTAACTACTCTGTTTCTGATAATACAGATAAGAATGATGGTGATAAACTTTCAAATCGTTTGTTTGATTTAGAAGATGATCAATTTACAAACAAATCAAGAATGTATAATTCTCCAATCAATTCTAAAGATGAGAAAACAGGTAAACTGAATCAATACGACGTTAAAAAAAGAACTACTTTAATTAGTAACAAAACTAGAGTACATAAAGGAGGTTCTTGGCAAGACAGAGAATATTGGTTAGATCCTGCACAAAGAAGATATTTACCTGAGTATATGTCTACAAATTACATTGGTTTTAGATGTGCTACCGACGTTATGGGGAATCTTAATAATGGAAAAAGAACCGCAAGAAACCCTTCACGATAAATTCCATAAAAAAAATTATAAAACCTCATTGAATAGTACTCGATGAGGTTTTTTTTTTATATTTAAGCATGAATATTGAAGCCTTATATCAAATTTATTCAAGTAATTATCTTATTACTACTGACACCAGAGACATTAAGAGAAATGCTATTTTCTTTTCGCTTCAAGGTGATCATTTTAATGGAAATAAATTTGCTGAAATAGCTATTCAAAAAGGTGCTAAATATGCTGTAATTGATGATATTCATTATCAAATTAAAGGGAAAACTATTTTAGTAAACAATGTTTTAGAAACGCTTCAGAAATTAGCAAATTATCACCGTAAACAACTTAAAATTTCTATCATAGGTATTACGGGTAGTAATGGGAAAACAACAACTAAAGAACTCATACATGCTGTTTTAAAAACTCAGTTTAATACTGGAGCAACAAAAGGGAATCTTAATAATCATATCGGAGTGCCATTAACACTCTTATCATTTACCAATAAAACTGAGATTGGAATTGTAGAAATGGGAGCTAATCATCAAAAAGAAATTGAATTCTTATCCTCTATTTGCGAGCCTGATGTTGGTTATATTACAAATTTTGGTAAAGCACATTTAGAGGGTTTTGGGGGTATTGAAGGAGTAATTAAAGGAAAATCAGAATTGTATACCTATCTTAAGAAGAATAATAAGTTAGTTCTTATAGATGCTGATAATGTCAAGCAATTAGAGTTAACCAACACTATGGAAAGAATTTCATTAGACTCTTCTATTAATATCTCCTCCACTCAACCCTATATTTCTTTAAACTATAAAAATCAAATTATAGATACGCAACTCATTGGAACCTATAACTTAAATAATCTTAAGGCTGCTATCTCAATTGGAGAATACTATAAGGTCTCTGAAAAGAATATTATTAGAGGTATTAATAATTATACCCCTACCAATAACAGGTCTCAAGTTATAGAAAAGAAAAGTAATACAATTGTAATGGATGCCTACAATGCAAATCCTACAAGTACTCGTTTAGCGCTAGAGAATTTTAATGAAATTGATCATAAAAATAAAATTGTGATTTTGGGTGATATGTTTGAATTAGGAGAAGATACCGAACATGAACATCAAAATATCGTTAATCTTTGTGATACCCTAAACTTAAACCGATGTATTTTTGTTGGCAAACATTATGGTAAAACCTCAGCAGAAGAAAAATACTTGACTGTTGAGTATTTGAAAGAATGTATCACTACTACTCCCCTAGAAAAAGGTTATATACTTATTAAAGGTTCAAGAGGCATGTCTCTTGAACAACTTTTAGAATGTATTAATTAATATGCTGTTTATGGTATTCTAGTAAATTATCTATAGGTCTTTGAATTACCCCTGATATTTTAAGTCCATTCTTTTCGGCAACATCATCTAATATTTCTTTAAAGTAATGCGCAATAGAGCCTATAAAATAGATTGGTAAATCTTCTGAGGGGTTGTACGGTAAGATTCTGTACTTAAAGAATTTTTCAAATCCCTTTTTCATCAATCTTCTAACATATTTTTCATCTTTGAAATCAAACATAAACTTTGCAAAAGAAGCTAAATACATATTAGGATTTGGCGCTCTATATATATTTGTCTTTATGGTATCTGCATCAAGAATATAATCCGCTTCAAATCGCTCCACCATATATTTAGGCATCATGCCATAAAAATAGTCTCTAATTAATCTTTTACCAAAATAGTTACCACTGGCTTCATCCATTAAAACATACCCTAGAGAAGGCACTTGCATTTGCATGTTTTGACCATCAAAATAACAACTATTTGATCCCGTTCCTAAAATGCAAACTAAAGCAGGGTTTTTACCTGAAGCAGCATATACAGCAGCTAACATATCTTCCTCTACAGATATATCAGCATTATTAAAAATAGCTTGCATTACATCTTTTAAAATTGCGCATGCCTTAGGAGTTCCACATCCAGCACCATAAAAATAGATTTGACTCACCTCATCTTTAACATTAATAAGCTGAAACATATTCACAATCCTATTGGTGAGTTCTTCTGGTGAGATAACTGCAGGATTTAAACCCAAAGTTCTTACTCTAAAGCGTTCATTTTTGTTGGTGTCTAAAGCAATCCAATCGGCTTTTGTTGAGCCACCATCAGCAATTAATATCATCTCTTGATTTTATAGATTTCTCAAATATATTACAACCCTTTTGGTTACACAATAGCAATCGAAAACTCAATCGTTTTCGTTTAAAAAGTTATTGAAAATAATCTTTAATTCTATAAAAAATATTTAAAACAAGTATGTTAAAAAAAGTTGGCGATATTTTGAAAGATATGCTTCAATTTGGCTTTTTTACGAAGGTTTTCTCGGTTGTTGGTAATTAAGAAAAAAAGCACAAAGCAAGCTAAAATAAATACAACTAAAAATACAAAGGAATATACCAATCCAAGATACTGAATGGATAGATACATTGCAATCGCAAAGAATAAATTGGTAAATCCAGATAAAAGTGAAGCTTTTTTATGGGATAACCCTGAATCAATTAATAAATGATGAATGTGATTTCTGTCTGGAGAAAAAATAGAGACTCTTTTTTTTAATCTAATAAACGTAACTCTACACAAATCAAAAGCAGGAACAATTAAAATGATTAATAGTAAGAGAGG
>Ga0228653_1000580_pt1 | contig 11559 bp, 17 predicted proteins | sample 65DmetaG_FD_182745 | JGI IMG/M metagenome (GOLD analysis project Ga0228653, IMG submission 182745) | Seawater microbial communities from Monterey Bay, California, United States - 65D | ecosystem: Environmental > Aquatic > Marine > Coastal | place: USA: California | collected 2016-11-02
CAAGATCCGCAAGGTATCCTGGTCCACGGGGCACCTCCTCGTGCTAAGGTGTGCCCCCCTATTAAACACGGATCCTTACACATAAATCCTTACACGACCCTCGCGGGCGTTGGGGCCGCGCCAGCGGGTGATGGGCTTGCCGTCCAGGGCGGCCCGCTCGTGGGCCTTGTAGGCCCGCACGAAGGCGTGGAAGGCGGGCACCCCGGCCTCCATGAGGGCGGTCTGGGCCTCGAGGGCCTCCCCCAGGCTCCGGGGGTCCACCCGGGTGAGGAGGACCCGGTAGGCCACCCCGAGGGGTCGGACGGCCTTCCGCACCGTCTCCACCAGGGCCTCGAGGTCCAGGGGGGCGGGGGGCGTGGGGAGGACGGCGTAGTCCGCCGCCCTGAGCACCGCCTCCAGGGCCTCGGAGCGGAGGGCGGGGGGCGTGTCCACCACCACCACCCCGTAGCCCTTCACCCGCCTCAGGCGGAGGAATGGGGTTTGGCGTCCGTTCGGGCTTGAGGCCTTTTCCCCTAACCCTTGTCCTCCAAGAGGCCCATCACCCCCGCCAGGGCTTCCGCCAGCGAAACCACCCAGAGCCCCCTTACCCTCTTCCCCATGAGGTGCCCAAAGTGGCGCCGGTCCCCAGTCACCAGGGCCTCGGCGCCGGCCTTCCAGGCAGCCGCCAGGATCGGGGCATCCTTAAGGGGTAGGCCTTCTGCCAGCGCTTTCCGCACCAACGCCATAGGGGCCTCGGGGACCGTCTGCACCCGTTCCCGTATCCGCTGAAGGCACTCCAGGGCCTCGGGCCGCTTGGCCTCCAGGTTGCGCCGGGCCTCCTCCAGGGCGTGGGGAGAGGTGAGGAGGAGGACCTTGGCCCTCGGCGCCAGCTCCAAAAGGGCCTGCGCTCTCCCCTCTTGCCAGCAAGCAGCGAAGAGGACGTTGGCGTCCAGGAAGAGGCGGTGGAGCCTAACGGGCGAGGGCGGCAAGGCGGGCGCGCTCCTCCTCGGTGAGGGTGTCCTCGGCCAGGAGTTCCTGGAGGCGCTCTTCCGTGTAGACCTCTAAGGGGTAGACCCCGGCGGGGCGCAAGAGAAGGCCTCCCTCGGGAGCGAGTTCCACCAGGAAGTAGGCTTCCCCTTCCACGCCCAAGGCCTTGAGGAGGCGCTTAGGGATGGAGAGTTGGCCCTTGCGGCTGAGTTTGGCCAGCTCCATGGTGTTAGTATACCAAAAAGTCGTGTTTCTTTGTTTCCCACTTATTCAGACTTGACCGTTATACCGCATAGAGCCCCAGGAACCTGAGGGCGGAGAGGGGATGGAAGGAGAAGGCCTCCAGGGCCGCTTTCAAGGTACGCTGGCGCGTGACCTTCTCCCGCACCCTCCTGCGGTGCAGCAGGGACACCAGAAAGGCCCGGAGGGCGGCCAAGACCTGCGCCCCCACGCCCCGCACCTGGCGGGCGTCCGAGGCACCCCCCTTCCCGTTGACCCCTTACCCAACCTGTGGTAGGGTCTTGGGCAGGACGCCCAAGACTTAGGGTGTCCTGGCCGCGATGCCAGGCCGACAGGCCTGGACGCCCAAAGGCGGTGGGGGAAGTCCGGTGAAAGTCCGGCGCTGTCCCGCAACGGTAACCGGCCCAAGCGTCGCGCTCTCCGCCCCGGCCGGAAGCCCGAGTACCCGCTTCGCGGCCCTGCCCCGTAGCCCTCGAGGCAAGGGTGAAGGTGGTGAGACCCGTGGGACCTTAGCCTAACCCCCCCAAAACCCGTCACGGGCCAAGCGCCCGAAAGAGGCCCTTCGGCTCTAGTAAGCTTTTCCCGCCCAAGGAGGCGCTATGCGGGAAACGCGGATGGTCTACCCCGTCTTCCCCGGGGAGACCAACCACTACGGAACCCTGTTTGGCGGAACGGTTCTGGCCTGGATGGACCAGGCGGCCTTTGTGGCCGCCACGCGCCACGCGCGCAAGAAGGTGGTAACGGTACACGCGGACGCGGTGGACTTCAAGCGCCCCGTCCCCCTGGGGGCCATCGTGGAGCTGGTGGCCCGGCTTAAGGAGGTGGGGCGCACCTCCATGCGGGTGGAGGTGGAGATGTGGGTGGAGCCGGTGAAGGAAGGCGAGGAGGCCTACCTGGCTGCCCGGGGCGGGTTTGTCCTGGTGGCGGTGGACGAAAGGGGGAGGCCAAGCCCGGTGCCTCCCCTGGAAGGAGGTGAGGCCCATGCCCCTCACGGCCCCTAGGCTCGCCTACCGCCCCTACGAGTACCCCGAGCTCCTCCGCTTCCGGGACGCCATCCGGCACAGCTACTGGGTGCACACGGAGTTCAGCTTCCAGTCTGACCTACAGGACCACGCCCTGGCCGACGAGAAGGAGCGCTCCCTGGTGGAGCGCGCCCTCCTCGCCATCGCCCAGGTGGAGCTCGCCGTCAAGCTCTTCTGGGCCCGGGTCTACGACCGCTTTCCCAAGCCCGAGATCGCCGAGGTGGGCCTCACCTTCGCCGAGAGCGAGGTGCGGCACGCCAACGCCTACGCCCACCTCCTGGAGCTTTTGGGCCTGGAGGAAGCCTTTGGACAGGCCCTGGAGGGGGCGAGCGCCCTCCGGGACCGGGCCCAGGCCCTGGGGGAGGCCCTTCGGCGCGCCCAGGGGAAGGACCTGCGGGAATACGCCCTCGCCCTTTTCCTCTTCTCCGCCTTCACGGAACACGTCTCCCTCTTCTCCCAGTTCTACGTCCTCATGGCCCTAAACCGCCGCGGCAACCGCTATAAGGGGATCTCCAACGCCATCGAGGCCACCAGCAAGGAGGAGAACGTCCACGGCCTCTTTGGGGTGGAGCTCCTCCGTCTCCTCAGGACGGAGCACCCCGAGGCCCTCGGCGAGGGGTTTCAGGAGGAGGCCTTGCGCCTCGCCCAGGGCCTTTTCCGGGCGGAGGAGGCCTTGCTGGACTGGCTCTTCTCCGCGGGGGAGCCTGCCCTGGTGGGCCACAGGGAGACCTTGGAGTTTCTCAAAGGGCGCTACAACCAGGTCCTCGCCCTCCACGGCCTGCCCCCGGTCTTCTCCGTGGACGAGAAGGCCTTGAGGGACACGGAGTGGTTCACCCTGGAGCTCCTTGCCGACAAGGAGGTGGACTTCTTCAACAAGCGGAGCGTGGCCTACGCGCGCAGGGTGCAAAGCTTTGACCCGGAGGAGCTTTTCTGAAGGAGGAAGCATGACCAAGGCCAAGCGGACCTACGAGCCCTGGTACTGGGCCAACGAGCACACCCGCCTCTACATGCGCCGGGGTTACCTGCTGCCCGGGGTGAGCGTGGAGGAGCGGGTGAAGGAGATCGCCCAGCGGGCCGAGGCCCTCACCAAGGTAGAGGGGTTTGGCCGCAAGTTCCTTGAGTACATGGCCCGGGGCTGGTACTCCCTCGCCACCCCCATCTGGGCCAACTACGGCCTCAGGCGGGGCCTTCCCATTTCCTGCTACGGCACCTACGTGGAGGACGACACCGCCTCCATCCTGAGGGCGGTGGCCGAGGTGGGGATGATGAGCAAGCAGGGGGGAGGGACCTCCCTCTACCTGGGAAGGCTCCGCCCCCGGGGGGCCCCCATCCGGGACAACGGGGAGAGCAACGGCTCCTTTGCCTTCGCCTCCCTCTTTGACCGGGTGATCGAGGTCTTCAACCAGGGCTCCACCCGCAGGGGCCAGTGCGCCGCCTACCTGGACGTGGAGCACCCCGACCTCGAGGAGTGGCTCTCCATCCAGCGGGAGCACTCCCCGGTCCAGTCCCTCTTCTGGGGGGTGAGCGTGGGGGACCGCTGGCTTGAGGAGATGATCGCCGGGGACGGGGAGAAGCGGGCCCGCTGGGCCAAAATCCTGAAGAGCCGGGCCGAGGTGGGCATCCCCTACCTCTTCTTCCGGGACAACGCCAACCAAAAGGCCCCCGAGGTCTTCCGCGCCTTGGGCAAGACCATCTGGGCCAGCAACCTCTGCACGGAGATCATGCTCCCCTCCTCGGAGGAGGAGAGCTTCGTCTGCTGCCTCTCCTCCCTGAACCTCCTCCACTACGAGGAGTGGAAGGACACGGACGCGGTGGAGACCCTGGTCATTTTCCTGGACTCCGTGCTGGACGACTTCATTGAGAAGGCGGAGGGCATCCCCTACATGGAGCGGGCGGTGCGCTTCGCCAAGCGCTACCGGGCCATCGGCCTCGGGGTCCTGGGCTGGCACAGCTACCTCCAGTCCCAAAGAATCCCCCTGGAAAGCCCCGAGGCCTTCCGGAGAAACGCCGAGATCTTCAAGACCATCCGGGAGCGGGCCGAGGAGGCCTCGAGGTGGCTGAGGAAGCGGCACCCCGAGGACGAGCTCGCCGGGGTGGGGGAGCTTAAGGAACGGCGCAACGCCACCCTCCTCGCCATCGCCCCCACCAAGTCCAGCGCCTTCATCCTGGGCCAGGTCTCCCCCTCCATAGAGCCCTACACCAGCAACTACTACCTGAAGGACCTACAGAAAGCCCGCGTCCCCTTCAAGAACCCCTTCCTGGAGGAGGTGCTGAGGGAGAAGGGCAAGGACGAGGAAAAGGTCTGGCGGAGCATCCTGGAGCACAACGGCTCCGTGCAGCACCTGGACTTCCTCACCGATGAGGAAAAGGCGGTGTTCAAGACCTTCGCCGAAATCTCGCAGATGACCCTGGTGAACCTGGCGGCCTCGAGGCAGAAGCACATTGACCAGGGGCAGTCCCTGAACCTTGTGATCCACCCGGAGGCCCCGCCCAGGGACGTGAACGCCCTGGTGCTCCACGCCTGGCGCTCGGGCCTCAAGGCCCTCTACTACCAGTTCAGCCAGAGCGTGGCCCAGGCCTACAGCCGGGACCTCCTCCTCTCCTGCCAGGCCTGCGAGGGGTAGGAAGACCTTCTCCCGCCTCCTCCTCGGGGGTGGAGGAGGCGGGGCGGTTCACCAGAGGATCCCCCACCCCCATCCGGCGAAAGACCTCACCCCGGGTGCGCCAGGGTGAGGTCCGGGCCCTTTCCCGGCTCAGTACGGCTCGCCCTCCAGCACCTTCCGCTCCTGGTCCACGGAGACCAGGACCAGCTCAATGTGGTAGTGGGGCTCGCTCACCCCGGGGTGGGGTCCCGAGGGGATGAGGTTCACGTGGTCTATGCGGGTGATCCCCAGAGCCCTCAGGGTCTTCGTGCCGATGTCCACGTACTTATGGCTCTCGTTGAGCTTCTTGAGGGGGACCATGAAGACCACCTTCACCAGGTTCCCCGCCCTGTCGTAGGCGAGGAAAGGGCCTTCGGGCAGGGTGCTCGGGTCCACGTAGAGGGTGCCGAGGCCGGGGATGAAATTGGGGAGGGCCCCCTTCAGGGCCTCGCTCACGTTCACGTAGGGGGCCGAAGGGGGGCCTTCCGTACCTGGAGCATCTGGGCCAGGCCCAGGCCAAGGGCCACCGCCAAAGAGACCATCACGAGCGCTTTCGCCTTCCTTATACGTCTACCTCCTTAGGAGCCCTCTGGGGCTCCACCCATCCCTACGGCCGGAGGGCGGGTGGTGGATGAGGCCAAACCGGCCGGGCTTTCCGCCCGTATGGTAGGGTGGAGGCGGATGGGCTTGCCCGCCGATTCCCTCTCCGACGAGGCCCTCCTCGCCTTGGTGGCCCGCGGGGACGAGGAGGCCTTCCGCGCCCTTTTCCGACGCTACGCGGGAAGCTTCCTCGCCCTGGCGCGCAGGATGGGCTTGGATGGGGCGGCGGCAGAGGACGTGGTGCAGGAGGCGATGATAAGGGTCTGGCAGAAGGCCAAGGAGTTTGACCCCAGGCGCGGGAGCGCCCGGGCTTTTCTCCTCACCCTGGGGCACCACGCGGCGGTGGACGAGGTGCGCAGGCGGGCCGCGAGGCCCCTTCCCCTGGAGCCCGATCCCGAGAGGGAGGAGGAGGCCTTTGACCTTCCGGGGCCTGGGCTGGACGAGGAGGGCCACCTGGACCGCACCCGCCTCGGCCGGGCCCTGAAGGCCCTATCCCCGGAGGAGCGGCGGGTGATTGAGGTCCTCTACTACCAGGGCTACACCCACCGGGAGGCGGCGAGCCTCCTCGGCCTCCCCCTGGGAACCCTCAAAACCTGGGCCCGAAGGGCCCTTTCCAAGCTCAAGGAGGTGCTCCGTGAGCCCTGAGGAGGTCCGGGAACTTCTCCCCCTTTACGCCCTCGGGGCCCTCACCCCCGAGGAGCGGGCCCGGGTAGAGGAGGCCCTAAAGCGCTACCCCGAGCTCTGGCCCGAAGCCAAGGCCCTTCTGGAGACGGCGGCGGAGCTCGCCGCGGGCCTCCCCCAGGAGCCGGTGCCCCGGGGCCTCGAGGAGCGGGTCCTCCGCCGCATCCGCCCAAGGCGCCTTCCCTTCCTCCCCCTCCTCGCCCGGGCGGCCGCGGTCCTGGCCTTCCTCCTCGTGGGCTACGGGGCCTACTTCGGCCTCTCCTGGACCCTGAGCCTCGGAGCCCCCACCACCCCCTGGTGGGCCCGGAGGGGACGCCCGTGGGGCGGGCGGTGGTCCGGGGGGACGGGGAGGCCCTGGTGGTCCTGAAGGCCCCGGCGCCCGCGGGCCGGGTCTACCAGGCCTGGGGTCTGGGGAAAGGGGATCCTGTGCCCCTGCCCACCTTCCGCCTCCCCCTCAAAGTGGTGCGCCTGCCGGAAGGGGCGGAGGCCCTGGCCGTCTCCCTCGAGCCCCCGGGGGGAAGCCAAAGGCCCACGGAGATCCTCGGCCTGCCCCGGCCCTAAAGGCTTGACATCCAAACTCCCCCCTCGGGCCGTAGGGAAGGGCGAGGGGGAAACCCCTCGCCCTTCAAGGAGGTGGTTATGGAACGGATTCTGGCGCGCAGGCAGTTCATGAGGGTGCTCACGGCCACCGGGCTCTCCGCGGCCTTCGCGGGAAGCCTCCTGGACCGGGCCTTGGCGGCCCACGGGGGGCCCTCGGACGCGGACATCCTGCAGCTCGCCCTCACGGCGGAGTACCTGGCCGTGGACGCCTACACCAAAAGCCTCTTCGGCGGCTTCCAGGGCCTGGTGAAGGACTACCTCGAGGCCGCCCTGACCCAGGAGGAGGCCCACGTGAAGGCCCTGCGGGACACCTTGAGCGCCCTCGGGGTGAAGCCCGTGGAGAAGCCCAGCTTCGTCTACCCCGTGGAGTTCCTCCCCCGGAACCAGCTCGCCATCCTGAGGCTTTTGAACGCCCTGGAGGACGCCTTCGTGGGGGCCTACCTCGGGGCCCTGCCCCTCATCCAGAGCAAAGACGTTCTCAAGGCCGCGGGGGCCATCCTGGGGAACGAGGCGGCCCACCGGGCCACGGTGCGGGCCTCGCGGATCCTCCTTGGGGACCAGGAGCTCCCTGGGCCCCGCTCCCCCGCGGACCGGGCCTTTGAGGTGGCCATCACCCCGGAGGAGGCGCAGAAGGCGGTCTCGGGCTTCATCCGGAAGTAAACCTGCCTAGGGGAGGCCCCGGGGCTCCCCCGGGGCCTTGCCACATCCATGGAGGGCCTCTTCTACCTGGCGGCCACCGGCCGGCTGAGCGAGCTCAACCAGGTGGGGGGCAACGCCCAGATCCTCCTTCCCCCGGGCTTCAACGGCACGAGCCCGGTTCCGGGGCTTACGGGGGACCTCCTGGACCTGGCCGATCGGAGAATGTACCGGGCCAAGCGCCGCAAGAAAGGTTAGATCGTCTTGCTCCTCTCGGCCCCGAGGAAAGGACTCCTTGGCGAACCCTTCCCGTGATGGAGAACTCCTGCCGCGCCATTAAAAGGGAACCGGGAAAGCGTCTTTAGGGGAACGTCTTCGGGATGGCGTTGGTCACGGAAGGCGTAGCCGATCTTCCTCCTCGGCACCTTGGCGGGAGGGCCGCCGGGCTTAGGGGCGGGGACGGGGGGCCCCAGGGGGCCCCACTCCTCACCGTGACCATCGTTGAGGCCTCTGGGGTAGGATCGTTTAAGGAGCCCTCCAAGGATACCCCCCTTCTACGACAGCCTCTTATAGCCCTCTCAGGAAGCGGAGGAGGGCTTCCCGGTCCGCCTTGGGCAGGGCCATGAAGCGCCGCTTGGCCTCCTCGGCCTCCCCGCCGTGCCAGAGGATGGCCTCCTCGAGGCTTTGCGCCCGCCCGTCGTGGAGGTAGACCTCTTCCCCCAGGACCTTGCGGGTGAGGCCGATCCCCCAGAGGGGCGGGGTGCGCCACTCCGCGGGGGAGGCCGCGCCTTCCGCTACCCCGTCGGCGAGGGCCTCCCCCATGTCGTGGAGGAGGAGGTCGGTGTAGGCGGGAAGCCCCCCGAGGCGCTCCCGGTGGCAGCTTGCGCACCCCACCTCCCGGAAGAGCCTTTTCCCCCGGAGGTCCTCGGGGAGGTGCCGGGGGGCGGGCACCGCCAGGTGCGCCACGTAGAAGGTCACCCGTTCCAGCTCCTCCTCGCTCACCTCGGCCCGCCCCTCCTCCGGGAAGAGGGGCGTGGAAAGCCCCATGTCCTCCCGATAGGCCAGGGCGCTCTGCTCTAAGAGGCTAGTCGTGCTCGCCTTCCAGCCGAAGCGGCCAAGGCCCCCTTCCAGGCGAGCGGCCCTCCCCGAGATCCCGTCCCCGTCTTGGTCCTGGGGGTCTTCTAGGGCCAGGATGGCCGCCTCGGGAACCTTTTCCAAAAGCCCGGCCCCGAAGACGGGTGGGGCGATGCGGAGGCTATAAGCCCCGGGCACGGGTTTCCCTTCGGGGTCCAGGACCCTCAGGCGGGGGCGCCTTAGGCGGTAGGGCGTGCCGTCGGGGTAGCGGCCCTCCACCTCTTCCCAGTAGAGCTCCACCCGGCCTTCCGGGGTGTGGCCGGGGAGGGCGTGGTCCTGGAGCTGGAAGCCGAAGAGGGGATGGGGGGACTGCCCGTCTGGGGCCCGGGTGCGCACCAAGGCCTCGCTCCTTTCCGCGAAAAGGGGCCTTCCCCGCCCGTCCCCCACGTGGCAGCCCGCGCAGGACTGGTGGACGAAGCGGGGCCCGAGCCCGTCCTCCCGCACGAAGACCCGTTGGAAGGCCTGGTCGCCGAGGCGGAAGGCCTCCAAGGCCTCCTCGGGGAGGCCGGGCAGGGGGTGCCCGAAGGCGCGGGAGGAGGCGTCCTGCACCAGGTACCGGGCGGGAAGCCCGGCGAGGAGAAGGGGGAGAAGCCCGAGAAGAAGGCGGCGCATACCCATCGTCTCAGGGGGAGAAGCGCCCGGGGCCTAAAGGCCCCGGGCGCCGGTTAGCGGAGGAGGTCCTCCAGGGCCTTGACCAGGGGCTCCACCTCTTCCTTGGGCGCCGCGGCGCGCACCTTGGCCTCGAGGGCCTCCACGAGCTTCAGGGCCTCCTCCTCCCGGGGAGGAAGTGCCGCTCCATGGCGGCAAGCTGCCCCTCGGGAGGCAGGTAGTCGTAAAGGGCGGTGGGGGCGATGCGGGAAAGCTCGGGGTAGAGCCTTCCCTGAAAGCCCGTATAGCCCAGGATGAGGTCCGGCTTTAGGGCGGCCAGGAGTTCCAGGTTTGGGGCGGTGCGGCTCCCTAGGTTTTGGATCCCCGGAGGGAGGCTTAACCGCACCCACCGGGGGAAGTCCTCGAGGTCCGCCCCCGCCACGGGCCTCACCCCGAGGAGGAGGAGGTCCTCGAGGGGACGCCAGTCCAGGGTCACCACCCGCTTGGGGGGGGCGGGGAGGCAGACCTCTCCCAGGTCATGGGCCACCCGCCCCCCTGGGCAGGCGGCCTGGGCCAAGGCCAAAGCAACAACCCATCCCACCAGCCAAAGACTCTTCTGCATCGCTTTCCCCCTCAGTTCAGATGGCGAAGCAGGGCGCGGGGCGGCTCCTTTCCCGGGAGAAGCCCCTGACGCAGCAGCCGGAGGAGCCCCCACCCTTCCCCCTTCCGGAACCTAAGGCCCACCGAGCCGAGCCACACCGCTCCCTCGTCGTTCCCCTGGGCGAGGAGGTCCTCCAGCACCTGGGCCAGGAAGGTGAGCCCCTCCGGCGTGAGGCGGAAGGTGGCCGCGTCCCAGTGGAGGTGGTAGGTACCCCCGTTGCAGGAGCAACGGGCCAGGTAGCGGCCCTCGGAGAGCCGGGCCACCACCTCGGCGTGCTCAGGCTCCACGGACCACCTCCCGGGGCAGGGGCACCCAGAAGGTAGGCCCCCCGGGCTGCCCCAGAACGCTAAAGGCCACCTCGTAGACCTCTTCCAGGAGACCGGGGTGCAGAACGGCCTGGGGAGGGCCATAGGCCACGGCCCTCCCCTCCTTCAGGAGAAGCACCCGGTCCGCGAAGAGGCCCGCCAGGTTGAGGTCGTGGAGCACGGCCACCACGCCTTTTCCCTCGTAGGCCAGGGCCCGGAAGAGGCAGAGGAGCTCGAGGGCGTACCTCGGGTCCAGGTGGTTGGTGGGCTCGTCCAGGAGGAGCCGGGCCTCCTGGTTGAGGAGCCGGGCCACCTCCACCCGCATGGCCTCGCCCCCCGAGAGGCTCGGGAAAAGGCGCTCCTTAAGGGAAAGGGCCCGCACCCTTTCTAGGGCCTCGAGGGTTTTCCGGTGGTCCAAGGGACGCTCCCGCCCCACCAGGTGGGGAAGCCGCCCCAGGAAGGCCACCTCGTAGGCGGTATAGGGGAAGGCCATCTCCCGCACCTGGGAGAGGACCGCCCGTTGGCGAGCCAGGGCCTGGGGCCCGTAGACGGCGAGGGGCTCTCCCAGGAGGAAGACCTCTCCTTCCGTGGGCCTAAGCTCCCCGGCGAGGAGCCTTAGGAGGGTGGTCTTGCCGCTGCCGTTGGGTCCCAGGACCGCCAGGAACTCCCCCTCCCCCACGGCGAGGTCCACGCCCCTAAGGAGCCAGCGCTCCCCTACACGGTAGCCGAGGTTCTGGACTTTAAGCACGGTACACCTCCCGCTTGTGCCGTAAGACCAGGTAGAGGAAGAAAGGCCCCCCCAGGAGGGCCGTGACCACCCCCACGGGGATCTCCGCCGGGGCCGCCAGGGTGCGGGCGAGGAGGTCGGCCAAGACCGCCAGGCTCCCTCCCAGCAGGGCGGAACCGGGGAGGAGGTAGCGGTGGTCGGGCCCCGCCAGGAGCCGGAAGAGATGGGGGGCCACCAGGCCTAAAAACCCCACCCCACCCGCCAGGGCCACGGCCACCCCCACGCCCAGGGCAGCCCCCGCAACCGCCCGGCGCTTAAGGCGCTCCAGGTCTATTCCCAGGTGGAAGGCCTCCCGTTCCCCTAGGGCCAGGGCGTTGAGGGGCCGGGCCAGGGGAAGGAGGAGGGCGAAGGCCAGGAAGGCGAAGGGCACCCCTACGAGGAGGAGGCGCCAGGTGAGGGCGGAAAATCCGCCCAGGGTCCAGAAGGTGAGGCTCCTAAGCTCCTCCTCCGTGGCCAAGAAGGTGAGGAGCCCGATTCCCGCTCCCACGAGGGCGTTGAGGGCGATGCCCGAGAGGAGGAGGATGGTCACTTGGGTCCCCCAGGGGCTTTGGGCCAGGCGCCAGAGGAGGGAGGTGGCGAGAAGCCCCCCCAGGAAGGCGAAGAGGGGGAGGGCGTAGACTTCCAGGGGCCCTGCCCCGGGCACCAGCACGATGAAGAGGGCCGCCCCCAAGGCCGCCCCCGAGGAGACACCGATGAG